>Ga0164290_1001524_pt1 | contig 31534 bp, 29 predicted proteins | sample Micstemetagenome_FD_108782 | JGI IMG/M metagenome (GOLD analysis project Ga0164290, IMG submission 108782) | Contaminated culture microbial community from soil near Moab, Utah, USA - Microcoleus steenstrupii SON62 (Illumina Assembly) | ecosystem: Environmental > Terrestrial > Soil > Soil crust...
CGTCGGCGACCCCGTCCACACCAAGATGATCTCGGACATGCTGCTGGAAGACCACGGCGTCTACGTCCAGCCGATCAACTATCCGACCGTGCCCAAGGGCACCGAGCGGCTGCGCTTCACCCCGTCGCCCAACCACACCGACGCCATGATGGACGATCTGGTGGAGGCGATGGACAGGCTGTGGACCCGCTGCAACGTGGCGCGGATGCCCGTCGCGGCGTGACGTCGGAGCCGGCGCGTTGGCCCTTCAGGCAGCGTCGGCTCGTCAACAGCGGCGCCTGAGATCAGGTCCCTTGCCGGTCGAACTACGGGTCGAGCACGATCTGGACCTCGGCCCTCACCCAGGTTTCGCTTTCCGACCGGAGCCGGGCAAGGCGCCGGCGAGGGTGGCGGCCGGCGAAGGGCTCATCGGGCGGACCCTTGCGGAAGGTTACGACGGCCGGCTCAGGATCCAGACGCCGGCCGCCAGCATGACGGCGCCGGCGGCGATCGAGGCCGCCACGGGCGGGCCGCCGGACCACAGCAGCAACCAGCCGGCGGGCAGGCTGACGCCGGCGATCGCCTTGGCCTTGCGGGGAATGGCGCGGCGATCCTCCCAGGCGGCCAGCGGCGGTCCCAGCCGGGGATGGGCGCGCAGCCAGGCGTCGAGCCGCGGCGAACTGCGGGCGAAGGCCCAGGCGGCGACCAGCAGAAACGGAGTCGTCGGCAGCACCGGCAGGACCACCCCGACGAGGGCCAGGCTGACAGCGGCGCATCCGAGCAGGCGGAAGGGCAGGCGTCCGTCCCGGCGCATTTCGGAGGGCGAGCAGTGACACTCGCCGAATGCGCACAAATCCGCGGGGCAGTCGGCGCAGGCGCAAACGTTCGGGGCGTCGGTCATGGCGTGACTATGGCCTCTGCTGGTCCGGACCGGCGTTGCGCTCGCGCAATCAGAGCGACCGGCGCATCGGCATGGGACCGTAGACGACGGCGAAGCCGAGGAAGGCCAGGGACCAGAGGATCGCCGAGACGGCCAGCAGGGCCGGCGACCATTCGGCGTGGAACGGCGCACAGACCCTCACCGCGGCCGCCAGCAGGATGGTGGCGTAGATCAGGCCGGTCGAGCGGTCGGCGACCCTGGGGCGACCCGTATGACCGCGGGTGGCGCGGGTCATCATCGCCAGGGTCATGACGCCCATGGCGCCCGCTGTCAGGGCATGGATGCCGGCGGTGAAGGGGACGGCGACGGGTGCGAGCGCGGACAGGCCGAGCAGCAGCAAGCCGACGGCGACCCAGGCGTAACCGGCGTGGAGAATCCAGACGAGCGCCTCGCGCCGAACCAGCCACCCGCGCCAACGCCACAGCCGGACCGCGTTGGCCGCACCGGCGAGGATCATGAGAAGACCGGTGACCAGGGCGTAGGGCGCGGCCACCCAGGCCGCCAACGCGACGGCGGTCAGCGCAAGCGTCGCCTTGTCGAAGCCGCCGAACGGCGTGGGACGGTCAGCGATCCCCTGGGCCGAGGTCCAGTTCTGGGTGAAGCTGGGGATGACCCGGCCGCCGATCAGGGCGATCATGCCGATGATCACCGCCACGGCAGCCCGTTCAGCTCCGGGCCCGATGGCCGGCAGGACGCCTTGCAGGTGGAAGGCGACATTGGCGACGGACAGCATCGTCACCATCAGGCAGATCGGCAGATTGCGGCGATTGCCGGCGGCCAGCACCTCGCGCCAGATGACGATGGCGAAGACGATCAGGAAGGCGGAGTCGATAACGGCGGCGGGCATCGCGAAGGCCGCTGGTGCGAACCCGGCCGCCCGGCCCGCGAGCCAGAGAGCGAACAGCCCCGCCAGCCCGGCCCCGGTCACCGGCAGTCGCCCGGTCCAGTTGGGCACCGCCGTCAGCAGGAAGCCGGCGATTACGCCGCCGAGATAGCCGAACAGCATCTCATGGATGTGCCAGGCGCGGCCGTCGGTTGGACCCACCATGCCGTCGCCGAGGGTGAAGGAGGCGATCCAGACGGGCACGGCGACCGCCGCCCAGACGGCGCTGAACAGGAAGAATGGCCGGAAGCCTAAGCTGAAGATGGGCGGCCCCGCGTATCGCCGGATGGATTCCGCTGTCGTGGCCACGCCTGAACTCCTCATGAAAAGAAACGGGCGGGGAAGGCGAACCCTCCCCGCCCGGTCGTCGCGCCGGCTTTACTCCGCCGGCAGAGGCGCGGGGACAGCGTCCGGCGACGCTTCCGGCTCAACCAGCGCTGGCTTGAAGGAACCAATCACCAGCCGTCCGGCGAAGATCGCCAGGGTCACGGCGCCGAAGCTGAACACCACGTCTCCGGGCATCCGCATCCACACCAGCAGCTCGACCAGCGGCGAGTGAATGACCGCCGGCGAGCGGGCGTACCACAAGCCATGCTCGATGCTGGCGAAGGCCTGGACCACCCCGACCGGGACCAGCGACAGGACGACCATCAACATCAGGCCGCCGTTCAGCGACCAGAAGGTCCAGCCCAGGAGCTTGTCGCTCCAGGCCCTGGTCCGGAAAATGCCCCGGAAGCAGAACAGCAGGAGGCCGATGCCCAGCATCCCGTAGACGCCGAACAAGGCGGCGTGGGCGTGGGCCGCGGTCGTGTTCAGACCCTGGATGTAATAGAGGCTGAGCGGCGGGTTGATCATGAAGCCGAGCACGCCGGCGCCGAACAGGTTCCAGAAGGCCACCGCCACGAAGAACAGTATCGGCCATTTGTAGAGCTTGACCCAGGGCGCCGCCCTGGTGTGACGCCAGTTCTCGAAGGCCTCGAAGCCGATCAGGGCCAGCGGCACCACTTCCAGGGCCGAGAACATCGAGCCGATGGCCATCACCGACACGGGCGTGCCGGAGAAGTAGAGGTGGTGAAGGGTGCCGAGAACGCCGCCGGTCAGGAACACGATGGTGCCGAACATGACCGCCAGGTTGGCCGTGGCCGCCCGAACCAGCCCGAGCCGGACGAACAGCAGTCCGATCACCGCGGTGGCGAACACCTCGAAGAAGCCCTCGACCCACAGGTGGACGATCCACCAGCGCCAGTATTCGACCATCGAGATGTGGGTGTGCTTGCCCCACATGAAGCCGGCCGCATACATCAGCGCGATGGCGATCGTGGACAGGAACAGCACCATGATCACCGGCTTGGCGGCGTCGGGGGATTTCAGCGCCGGCCACAGGGCGCGGGTGACCAGCACCAGCCACAGCAGCAGACCGACGAAAAGCAGGGTCTGCCAGAAACGGCCGAGATCGACGTATTCCCAGCCCTGGTGGCCGAACCACCAGTTGGTGTTCAGGTCCAGCATCTGCTGCACGCCCAGCCATTCGCCGGCCATGGAGCCGACCACGACGATCAGCAGGGCGCCCCACAGGATGTTGACCCCCAGTTTCTGGAAGCGGGGCTCATGGCCCGAGATCATCGGCGCGATGTAGAGGCCGGTGGCCAGCCAGGCGGTGGCGATCCAGAAGATGGCCAGCTGGGTGTGCCAGGTTCGGGTGACCGCATAGGGAAGCCATTCCGAGATCGGGATGCCGTAGAAGTCATGGCCTTCCACCGAATAGTGGGCGGTGACGGCTCCCAGGCCGACCTGGGCCACGAACAGGGCGATCACGATGAGGAAATACTTGCCGGTCGCCTTCATCGACGGCGTCGGCTTCATGGAGCCGAGCGGATCGCTGGTCGGAACGACGACGTGTTCCTCCTTGCGGGTGCTGGCGTGCCAGAAGACCAGGGCGGCGACGCCGATGATCAGCAGCAGGACGCTGGCGATCGACCAGACCACATTGGCCGGGGTCGGCACATTGTCGATCAGCGGCTCGTGCGGCCAGTTCGAGGTGTAGGTGATGTCGCTGTCGGGGCGGTTGGTTCCCGCGCCCCAACTGGTCCACCAGTAGAAGGCGGCGATCTGGTTGCGGCGGCCGGCGTCGGGCACCGAGTTGTTGGCGATGGCGTAGTCCTCGCGCAGCCCTTCGAGCGCCGGATCGGCGCTGAACAGGGCGACGTAGTGCGCCTTGACCTCGCGGATGGCCGCGGCCCGGTCGTTCGAGACCGTGATGGTCTGCGTCGCCGGATCCCAGGTGTTGGTGCGCATTTCGGCCTTCAGGCGGGCCTTGAGGCCGGCCTGCCGCTCGGCGTCGAGCGAGGCGTAGAGGGAGCCGTATTCCCGGCCCGCCCAGAGGTCGAGCAGGGCGACCGACTCCCGGTGCAACTGGTCGGCTGACCAATCCGGCGCGACATAGCCGCCGTGGCCCCAGATCGAGCCGACCTGCTGGCCGCCCATGGATTGCCAGGCCAGCTGGCCGGTCTGGATGTCGTCGCGGGTGAACAGCACGGCGCCCGAGGCGTCGACCACCTGCGCGGGGATCGGCGGGGCCGTCCGGTGGATTTCCCGCCCCTGCAGTCCCAGAACGGCGAAGGACGCCATCATGATCACGGCCAGGAGCAGCCAAAGTCGCTTGGTTGTCATCTCGTTCTCTCCGGCCGCCCGGGATGCCCCCATCTCGGCCTGGTTGCGCTGATCGCGTACGGAGCGTGGCTTTACGTTGCGCTCGCGCAAACTCGGGGATTCCCCCAGTGGGGGATGACCGCAGGGGGTCTCAGACCGCGCGGGCGTGGCGAGCGGCGCTGACCGGCAGGCGGGCGTCGAAACAGGCCGCGACCACCCGCATCACCCGCGAGGCGTCGGCCGGGATGCGTATCCTCCGGCCATCGACCTCGCACAGGCCATCGGCCTGCAGGGCCGCGGCGGCGGCGATGGCTCCGTCCAGACTGAATGGATTGAAACCGTGATCCCGACATAGCGCGTCGACATCGACGGCGAGGTCGCACATCAACCGTTCGATGACGGCGGCGCGCAGGCCGTCCTCGGCCGTCACGGCCAGCCGCCGCGCGATCGGCAGGCGGCCGGCCTCGACCTCCCGGCCCCAGACATCCGTGGTGATGGCGTTCTGGACGAAGCCTTCGGCGAAGCGTCCGATCGAGGAAGGCCCGATCGGAACCAGCACCGGGGCGGGATCGTCGGTATAGCCCTGAAAATTGCGGCGCAGGGCGCCCCGGGCGGCCGCGACTGACAGCGGATCTTCCGGCAGGGCGTAGTGGTCCAGACCGATGCGCACATAGCCGGCGTCGACGAGAGTCCGGTCGGCCGCCTCGGCCTGCGCCCAGCGGCCCGCGACATCGGCCAGATCGGCCTCGCGGATCATCACCTGGTGCTTTTTCATCCACGGTACGTGGGCGTAGCCGAACACCGCCACCCGGTCGGGTCGCAGGGTGACGGCCGCCGCGGTCGAGGCCGCGACGTTGTCGGGCGTCTGGCCGGGCAGGCCATACATCAGGTCGAAATTGATTCCACCGACGCCGGCCCGCCGCAATCGGTCGTTGGCCGCCGCCACCATCTCGAACGGCTGGATGCGATTGACCCTCGCCTGCACTTCAGGATCGAAAGTCTGGACGCCGAGACTGGCGCGGGTCACCCCGGCCTCGCCGCAGGCGTCGATGAAGGCCTCGGACAGCATGCCCGGGTCGAGCTCGGCGGCGACCTCGGCTCCCGGTCGCAGACGGAAACGATCGGCCATGTGGCGGACCAGACCGAGGAAATCCTCGGGCGACAGGGCGTTGGGGCTGCCGCCTCCGAAATGCAGGTGGGCGGCGCCGGCGTGCGGCCCCATGGCGTCGGCCCAGAGATCCACCTCCAGCCGCAGCGTCTGGTAGAAGGCCCGGACCCGGTCGTACTCATGGAAGACGCTGGTATGGCAACCGCAGTACCAGCACATCCGTTTGCAGAACGGCACATGGACGTAGGCCGAGATCGCCGCGTCGGGGCGGGTGGCCGCCAGCCATCGCCGGGCCTCGGCCTCGCCGTCCGCCGGCTCGAAGGCGACGGCGGTGGGATAGCTGGTGTAGCGCGGCAGGTTGCGCTCGGCGTGCGGCCGCCAGGCGGTCGGAAGGGCGGCGGGGATCATGGTCAGATTCCGGTCAGCAAGACGATGCGGCGGGGGCTCTCCCCCGCCGCGTCACACCACACGCCTCAGGCGGCGGCCTTCCAGTTGGGCTGCAGTTCGACGTGGGTCGGGCAGGGTGCGACGGGGACCGGATCGGCGCCGCACAGCTCGTTGGCGAAGCCGTGGTTGACGTCGCGGTGATGGGCCTCGTCGGCCCGGACCACCAGCACCACGTCGCGCAGGGTGGCGCCCGCCGGAAGGTTCCAGTAGCGGCGGGCGATCTCCGGCGCGGCGACATTCTCGCTGCGACCCTCGTCGATCTCGGCCAGATAGTGGGTGTAGCTGATGACGGCCTCTTCCTCGAAATAGCCGACCAGTCGATGCGCTGTCTTCGGCGCGATCAGATAGAGGCCGAAGAAGAACAGGTAGAAGACCCACTGCACCGCGATGACCACGAAGCGTTCGAACAGGGTCGGTTTGCACACCTCGATGAAGGTCATCAGGTGCATCCGCTCGTTTTCCGCCTCGTCCATCAGGGTGCGGATCCAGCCGTTGTCGTCCTGCATCCGGCGCAGCGCCTTCAGATGATTCAGCGTCGCGCCGACCATGCCGGGCACCGCGGCCACGGTTTCCAGCACCACGGCGCGGTGGCCGTAGCGTTTGGCGAAGAAGGTGTCGGCGAAGAAGCGCAGCGCCTTCACAATGCCCCAAGCGATGCGGTCCGAGGCGCCTGTGGGATTGTGATGGACGGAGAGATCAACGAGGGGGGCGGACATGAATGGCTTCCGGTCTGAAGAGGTGTCCGGGCGTCGGAGCCCGATGACCGGATAACTATCCGCCTCGCGCGGGTGGTGAAATTCCGGTGTTTCACCTACGGGATATCCCGGAGGCCAGTTTGACCGCGACGACCGGGCGACAAAGATCGAGCGCATGGGGGTGGGCCCTGGGCACGCGCCACCTGTGGCTGGGCTTCGGGGTCGCGCTCGCCGGAGCGGCTCTCGGCATGGCGGCGCGCATGGCCCTGGCCCCCTGGCTGGACGAGCGGGTGGCCTTCCTCTTCTTCGTGCCCGCCGTGGTCGCGGCCGCCGCGCTCGGCGGCGCCCCGCCCGGGGCGCTGGCGACGGTGCTGGGAGCGGCCGGCGGTCTGTTCATCACCTGGTCCGTCACCGAGCAGACTGGCGGCGACATCATCACGGTCCTCGTTTTCCTCTGCCTCGGCGCGGCCATCAGCGCCGGCGGCGAGCTGTTCCAGAACGTGCGGTCACGGGCCGTGGCGGTGAACCAGGATCTGCGGGCCCGCGAGGCGCATCTGCAATCGATCCTCGACACCGTCCCTGACGCCATGGTGGTGATCGGCGAACGCGGAATGATGCAGTCCTTCAGCCATGCCGCCGTACGGCTGTTCGGCTGGACCCCGGAAGAGGTGATCGGCAAGAACGTACGGATGCTGATGCCGTCCCCGTATCGGGAGAACCACGACGGCTACCTCGACCGCTATCTGACCACCGGCGAGCGGCGCATCATCGGCGTGGGACGGGTGGTTGTCGGCGAACGCAAGGACGGCTCGACCTTCCCGATGGAGCTGTCGGTCGGCGAGATGATCTCCGGCGAGCAGCGCTTCTTCACCGGCTTCGTACGCGATCTGAGCGAGCGCCAGCAGTCGGAGGCGCGCCTTCAGGAGCTGCAGTCCGAACTGGTCCATATCTCCCGCCTGACCGCGATGGGAGAGATGGCCTCCGCCCTGGCCCACGAGCTGAACCAGCCGCTGTCGGCCATGGCCAACTATCTCAAGGGCTCCGCGAGGTTGCTCGCGGCCGAGACCGTGCCGCGCGAGCGGCTGCTGGACGCCATCCAGAAGGCGGGAGACCAGGCCCTGCGCGCGGGCGACATCATCCGACGGCTGAGGGATTTCGTGGCGCGGGTCGAGGCCGAGCGTCGGGTCGAAAGCCTGCCCAAGCTGATGGAAGAGGCCAGCGCCCTCGCCCTCGTCGGAGCCAAGGAGCACGGCGTCCGCGTCCTGTTCCGCTTCGACCCTTCCGTGGATCTCGTGCTGGCGGACCGGATCCAGATCCAGCAGGTGGTCCTCAACCTGATTCGCAATGCGATCGAAGCCATGGAAGACTCACCGCGCAAGGTGCTGGAGATCCGTATCGACGCCGCGGCCGACGACAGTGTGCAGGTCACCGTCAGCGACACCGGGTCCGGCATCAGCCCCGATATCGCCGACCAGCTGTTCCAGCCCTTCATCACCACCAAGCGGACCGGTATGGGCGTCGGGCTGTCGATTTCGAGAACGATCATAGAGGCGCACGGCGGGCGCATCTGGGTCGAGGATAATCCGGGCGGCGGGACGCGGTTCTGCTTTACGCTGCACGGGGTTGGACAACAGGAGCTCTACGATGCGGAATGACCTGGTCGTACATGTCGTGGATGACGACTCCGCGATCCGGGACTCGCTTTCGTTCCTGCTGGACACCGCGGACATCATCTCGCGGACCTATGAATCGGCGTCGGCCCTGCTGGCCCGGACCGAGAGACTGGAGCCCGGCTGCATTCTGACCGATGTGCGCATGCCCGAGATGAACGGTCTGGAGATGGTCCGCCGTCTGCAGGACATCGGGGTCCGTCATCCGGTCATCGTGATGACGGGTCACGCGGACGTCCCGCTGGCGATCGAGGCCATGCGGGCCGGGGTGAAGGACTTCATTGAAAAGCCGTTTGACGACGAGGCGCTGCTGGCGTCGATCCGCTCGGCCCTCACCGTGGGCGGGGAGGCGACGGAACAGGAGGATCACCAGGCCGAGCTTCGGGCGCGGCTGGCGTCACTGTCCGCACGCGAGAAGCAGGTTCTGGACGGACTGGTCGCGGGTCAGGCCAACAAGGTCATCGCCTATGATCTCGGGCTCAGCCCGCGGACCGTCGAGGTCTATCGGGCAAACGTCATGACCAAGATGCAGGCGCGAAGCCTGTCGGAGCTGGTCCGGATGAGCATGGTCGCCCACCGTTCCTAGGCGCCTGTCTCGCCAAGGGCGCTGCGCACCGAATCCCTGAGGGCGTCGGTCAGCAGGGGCTTTTCGATGATCTGCACCCCGGCCATGGCGGCCCGCGCCCGCAAGGCGTTCCGCGGATTGGTGGTGATGAGGATCGCCGGCAGCATCACCTTCGCGGCCCGTAGGCGCTCGAGCAGATTGAGGCCGTCCATGCCCGGGAGGTGATAGTCGAGCACCAGACATCCGGATTCGGGCAACGGGCGCGACGCGAGCAGCGTTTCTCCGTCGGCGTAGGCGCTGACGGAAAAACCCTCGAGCTCGAGTGAGAATTTGAGCGCGCTGACGACAGCGGGGTCGTCCTCGACGAGCAGGATCGCCGGGCGGTTGGGCGTTTCCATCAGTCCCGGATCCGTTCAAGCAGATCGCGGCGGATCAACCGCACATGCCGGCTGGAACGCGCCTCGATGAGTCCGGAGGCCTGAAGCTGCGACAAGGTCCGGGACACCGTGTGAATGGTCAGGCCGAGATGGTCGGCCATGTCCTGGCGGGTCATCGGCAGGTCGACGATTTCGAGAGTCCCCAGACGATCCGAATAATCGAGCAGAAAGGCGACCACCCGTTCGGTCGCGCCCTGACGCGCCAGGATCATCGCGTGGTCCTCGCTACGCTGGAACGCGCGAACAGACATCTGCCACAGGGCCCGGGCGAGACCGCTGTCGGCGGCGGCGAACCCGGCCAGATCGGTTCGACGCACGGTGGCGATCGTCGTGCCTCCGAGCGCCTCAGCCGTGGTGCGATATTCAAGACCGGCCTCGAGGCCGAGGAAGTCGCCCGCCAGGTGAAACTCCGTCACCTGGCGGCGGCCGTCATTGAGCAGGCGATAACTGATCACGGCGCCTTTCAGCACGCGATAGACGAGACTGGCCCGCTCACCCTGACGGAAGATCTCCTCGCCGGCGCACAAGGGGGCGCGGGTGGCGGAGGCGATGGCGAAGGCCTCGCAGAGTTCGCAACGCTCCAGCGCCGCCGGCGCCGAAGGCGCTGACAGAGGCGTGACAAGGTTGCGGAGTGCGGGCACGGGAGCTCCTGAAGGCGTCGACGCTTCTAGGTCTAGGGCCCTGCCGGGGATGGCGGTATTCGGGAGTGCTCCCTAGGGGATTCCCCTAGTCGACAGGGCGGACCGCGGGTCTCCATACAAGGGCTCCAGCGACGGCAGCCGGGGAGCATCATGTCATTCACGGCAGGAGCGCAGAGCCTTCGGAATTCCGAGATGTTCGGGGCTCTCGACGAGACTGCCCTGCAGGCCGTGGCCGCGGCCGGCCTTGTCCGGCGGCTGGCGGCCGGAACGACCGTCTTCACCCAGGGCGATCCCGGACTCAGCTGTCACAGCCTGGTCGAAGGGCGGGTGAAAATCGTTCAGACCCAGGTCAACGGCTGTCAGTCGGTGCTGAGATTCATCGGCCCCGGCGAGATGTACGGCACCGTGGCGGCCATGATGAACAGGCCCTTCCCAGCCGACGCGGTGGCGGTGGTCGACAGCGTGGAGATCGTCTGGTCCGTGGCGGCGATGCGCCAGCTGGTCCACGACCATCCCGGGATCGGCATCAATTCGACCGCCTCCGCCGGCGAACGCCTGTTCGAACTGCAGGCCCGGATGGGCGACCTGAGCGGCGAACGCGTCGAACGGCGCATCGCCCGCGCCCTTCTGCGCTTGGCGGATCAGGCCGGTCGCCGCACGGCCGAGGGTCTGGAGATCGATTTTCCCCTGACCCGACAGGATCTCGCCGAGATGTCCGGCGCCACCCTACATACCGTCAGCCGCACCCTTGCCGCATGGGACGAGCGCGGGATCACCGGCGGCGGGCGCCGGCGGATCGTGGTGCGGGATCTCGGAGCTCTGACCGCCCTTGCCGGCAGCGACGACGCCGCCTGAGACCAGCGGCGTGCGGGCGTTCGGGATCGAGGCCGTCGGCGGCCCCGATCCCGTCCACCCATCCTCAGCGAAGCTGGGTGAAGAACTGCGTGAAACGACGGCGGGCGATTCCCGGCGCGCGAGCGCCCGCGGCTTCTGCGGCGGCGAGGTTGGGGCCGCCCGTACCGACCTGGACCAGTCCGACCATGCCCATGCCGTAGTGGGGCGCGCACTTGACGCCATAAACCCCGGGCGCCGTGACGCGCAGGATGAATTCCTTGCCCATGGCGCCGCGCTGGACGGCGACTCCGGCGGGCAGCATGCCGGCGATCAGCTCGGCGTTGTGGCCGGGGTTGGTCGGGACATAGCGAATGGTGTCGCCTGGACGCGCATGAACCACGGCGGGTTGGAACACCATGGCGCCGCCGGCGCCCGTGTTGAGCATCTGAACCACATGCTCGCCGGCCGTCGCCTGGCCCGCGAAGGCCAGAGCCGCGCTGGCGGCGAGGAGCGGGAGGAGTTTCTTGAGCATCGTCCTAAACCTTCTGAAACGATGGCGCGATGCGTTTCGCGTCATGACGGTCTTCTAGGAAAGGGCGGGTCTCGGGACGTTGCGCGCGAGCAACCCACGCCTCCGTATCATCCCGGATGGGAGGGTGGGCGGCCGGCCAGGAGCATCCGGTTCTCCAGCTCCACCTGCTCGCGGCAGTCTGCGTACAGCTTGAAGCAGAGCACATAGAGCACCCGCCAGGCGGCGCAGGCGTGCGCGGGCGCCCTGAAGCCTGCGGTCAGCTCATCCAGCCCCCGCCACCGCGCCATCAGATCCTCATGCGCCGCGATCATTTCGTCGATCGTCCAGTCCGGAAGCGCGTCCACGCCCCGAAGCAGCATGGGGAACACCACGGCCTGTTCGCGCTGCTGGTGGGTGACGAGGCTATCGAGCATTTCGACCAGCTGATCCGCCAGACCATGGGGCCATGCGTCATCCCGCCGGTGGACGAGCTCGGCCCGGGTGGCGATGGCGATGGCTTCCTCGAGACGGTCTTCCTGGACCGAATGGCGCCGTTGGCAAATCCGGTCGACCAGATCCCGGGACTCCTCCGACGGATCAGCGTCCTCCGCCAGCAGCTTGGTCAGCTCGCAGGAAACGAAATCCATCTCCACTGCGTCGCATCGCGCGACGCCCCAACGGCTCATGACCGCCAAGTCCGCTTCCTCGGGCGAGAACTTCGTCAGATGGCGGGGTCGCAGTCGCATCACGGGCAATCCTGGGTTTTCACCAGATCGTCCCATCGCGATCCGACCGTCTTTGCTCTCGGACAACCCGCCGCCGTGGGGAATCGGCCAGCATCGACGGTTCAGGAGGACCGTCATGGCATTCGACAACCCGCTGGCCGCCGAAATCTGGACCAGCAAATACCGCTTCTCACCCGACGACGGGACCGGCGATCAGACGGTGGAGCAAAGCTGGAGCCGCGTCGCCGCCGCCGTGGCCGAGGCGGAGGCGCCCAAACTGCGCGGTCTCTGGCGCGGGCGGTTCCTCGACGCCCTGTCCGACTTCCAGTTCCTGCCGGCCGGCCGGATCATGGCCGGGGCGGGCACGGGCCGCGCGGTGACCCTGTTCAACTGCTTCGTCATGGGCACGGTCCCCGACGATCTGGACGGCATCTTCCAGGCCGTGCGCGAGGCGGCCGTGACCATGCAGCAAGGCGGGGGCGTGGGCATGGACTTCTCCACCATCCGCCCCTCGGGCGCGCCGGTGAAAGGCGTCGGCGCCGACGCCTCGGGGCCGCTCAGCTTCATGGACGTGTGGGACTCGATGTGCCGCACCATCCTGTCGGCCGGCCAGCGCCGCGGCGCCATGATGGGCTGTCTGCGCATCGACCACCCCGACATCGAAGCATTCATAGACGCCAAGCGCGACCCCGCCCGGCTGCGCAATTTCAATGTCTCAGTCCTCGTCCCCGACGCCTTTATGGAGGCGCTCCAGGCGGACGGCGACTGGCCGCTCGTGTTTGGCGGCGCGCCCTATCGCATCGTTCGCGCCCGGGATCTGTGGAACCGGCTGATGCAGGCCACCTACGATGTGGCGGAGCCGGGCGTGATCTTCATCGACAGGGTCAATGCGCAGAACAATCTCGCCCACTGCGAAACCATCTCGGCCAGCAATCCCTGCGGAGAGCAGATGCTGCCACCCTACGGGGCCTGCCTGCTGGGGTCGATCAACCTGGCGCGGCTGGTTCCGACGCCGTTCGAGCCGGGAGCTGAACTGGACGAGCAACGACTGGGCGATCTGACCCGCACGGCCGTCCGCTTCCTCGACAATGTCATCGACGTCTCGCGCTTCCCGCTGGACCAGCAGGAACAGGAGGCGAAGGCCAAGCGCCGCGTGGGCCTGGGGGTCACCGGACTGGCTGACGCCCTCGTGTTCTGCGGCGTCCGCTACGGCGACGAGGCGGCGGCCGACCTGACCCGCCGCTGGCTGGGTGTGATCAAGCGCGAGGCCTATCGCGCCTCAGCCGAACTGGCCGCCGAGAAGGGCGCCTTCCCGCTGTGGGACCCGGTGATGCTCGAGACGCCGAACCTGAAGAGCCTCGACGACGACACCCGCGCGCTGATCGCCAGGCACGGCCTGCGCAACGGCTGCCTGACTTCGATCGCTCCCACCGGTACGACGTCTCTGATGGCCGGCAACGTCTCGTCCGGGGTCGAGCCGGTGTTCGCCTACGCCTACACCCGCAAGGTGCTGCAGAAGGACGGCAGCAGGCGCGAGGAGGCCGTCGAGGACTACGCCCTGACGGTCTGGAAGCGTCTGCACGGCGATACGGCGCCGCCCCCGGCCCATGCTTTCGTCACGGCCCAGACCCTGACCCCGGACCAGCACCTGCGCATGCAGGCGGCGGCCCAGGCGGTGATCGACAGCTCGATCTCCAAGACGGTCAACTGCCCCGAGGACATCGCCTTCGACGCCTTCGCCAACGTCTATGTCGAAGGCTGGAAACTGGGGTGCAAGGGACTGACGACCTACCGGCCCAATGCCGTAACCGGCTCGGTCCTGTCCGTCGAATCCGCTCCACCGCCGGCGCCCGCCGGCCCGCCGGCCGAACTGACGCTCAGTCCCCGGCCCGAGGCCCTCACCGGTTCCACCTACAAGATCAAATGGCCGGACAGTCCGCACGCCGTCTACGTCACCCTCAACGACGTCGAGGGGCCGGACGGCCCGCGGCCGTTCGAGATTTTCGTCAACTCCAAGAACATGGAGCACTACGCCTGGACCCTTGGCCTGACCCGGATGATCTCGGCGGTATTCCGGCGCGGCGGCGATGTGTCGTTCGTCGCCGAGGAGCTGCAGGCGGTGTTCGATCCGCGCGGCGGCGGCTGGTTGAACGGACGCTATGTGCCGTCGCTGCTGGCGGCGATCGGCGGCGTCATCCAGAGGCATCTGGCGCGGGACGCCGAGGCCCGCGCAGAACAGGGATCCACTGAAGCGGAGGCGGCTCCGCCCGGGGACGGGGCCGTGACCTCGAAGGCCTGCTGTCCCCGTTGCGGCGTGCCCGGACTGGTCCGCAAGGAAGGCTGCGACACCTGTTTCGACTGCGGCTATTCGAAATGCGGTTGAGCGCCCCGGCCTGACAGCCCAACCAGATAAAGGCCGCCGGGGACGCCCCCGGCGGCCGTTGTATGTCTCCAACCCGGCGACAACCAATCCTTCTCCCACGGCCTGACCACCGGCCAAAAAAAGGCCGCCGGGAGAAATCCCCCGACGGCCGCAAGTCGCACACCAGACTGGCGACTAGTGTTCCATGTGATTGTGGGCGTCCGACGCGCCCCGGAAGATGTCGGGGTTCTGCGGCCCGGTGACTTCGATGATGCCGGCGGCCCCGCGATCGACGCGGCTCAGGGCGTGGTCGACGATGATGTAGCTGCCCGGGACCTCGAAGGTCAGATCGACCACCGTGGCCCCGCCCGGAGGCACCAGCACCGTCTGGACATCGGTGACCGGCGGGCTGGTCAGCGAGGCGTCGCGATAGACCGTGTCGAAAATCTCGCCGATGACGTGGAAGCTCGAGATCTTGTTGGGGCCGCCGACGCCGAAGTAGATGCGCGCCGTATCCCCGACCTCGGCCTGCAGGGCGTTCTCGCCGGTCAGCGCCTGGAACGCGCCGTTCATGACGTAATAGGTCGGCTGTTCATTCAGCAGTTTGTCGATGCTCTCGGTCAGGAGGCCGGGCGTGCCCTGTTCCTCCTCGGTGTAGATCTCGCCCTGCATGATGTAGAATTCGTGGTCCACCGCCGGCAGGCCGCCCTCGGGCTCGACCAGGATCAGGCCGTACATGCCGTTGGCTATGTGCTGGGCGACCATCGGCGTTGCGCAGTGGTAGACATAGAGGCCGTGCTTCATCGCCTTGAAGGTGAAGGACTTGGTCTCACCGGGATTGGCCGCCGTCGCCGCCGCCCCGCCGCCGGGTCCTGTCACCGCGTGGAAGTCCACATTGTGCATCATGACGCTGCTGTCGGGATTGGCCAGATTGACGTCGACCGTATCGCCGACACGGACCCGCACGAACGGGCCGGGCACGCGGTCGTTGAAGGTCCAGTAGGTGTAGCTGGTCCCGTCTTCGAGCTGGCCGATGACCTCGGTGGTTTCGAAATTGACGACGTGGTGGCGCGGGCTGCCCGCGGTCAGGGGCGGGGGCAGGTCGGTGGCGCGCCGGATGATGTCGACGGCCGCGGCCGTCGGCGCGACAGCGTCGGCATGCTGGGCGAAGGCGACGCCGGGCGCCGTGGCGGCCAGGGCCAGGGCGGCGACGCTGGTGAGAAGTGCGATCAGTTTCATGTTCAGTCCCCGGGGGCGCTTTCCGTGGCCCCGATGGGGAGACGTCTAGGAGCGTGGCGAAGCGCGCACTTTGCGCCGGAACAACCTCGCTCCGGGGCGCGGCCGTCGATCGCGAACGAATTCGCAGAGGCGACTATTGCCCATTGGTTTTCAGTATGTTGCGAGGCAAGAAACCGAAGCGGGCCTGGCCTCAGTGGCATTCCCTAGGGAGTCTTACGGAGGCCCCTTCAAACGCCCAGGCCGGCGAACAACCCCAGCGGATCGTGCGCTCGCGCTACGGTGACGATGAAGCCGAAGACCGCCAGGGCGGCGATCCAGCAGCCGATCCGGGTCCGGCGAGGTCGGGCGCCGGCGAAGGCCAGGGTTCCCAATCCGATATAGACGACCAGCAGCAGCAGCTTGACGGTCAACCAGGCGTCCACGAAGGGAAACTGGCGCACCACCGTCATCAGCATCAGCGCGGTTGTCAGCAGTGTGGTGTCGATCGTCCATGACAGCAGGCGGACCGGCAGGCCCTTGGGCCAGCTCACGCACAGCAGGTTGAAGGCCCCGCCCCGGAGGGCGAACAACAGGCCGCTGGCGGCCACCGCCCAGATGTGGACGGTGCGGATCTGGAGGTAGAGTTCTTCCATGCGGCGGCGTCATCCTGACTCTGATCAGCAGGCGGTGGCTCCGCCTGGTGGTGGGCCGCGCCGGTCTGCGGGTGAGCATCGGCGCCGCATGGGCGGGGCAGCCTTCCAGATGGTTCAACCGCTCATCCCGGACCTTGCGCCAGCGCAACGTCGACCCTCCGGAATTGTACGCGGCGGGGCGCCCCCCTCGCTTGGCATCCGTCGGGTTCCGCGCCGGAACCGTGTTCGACACACCGTCCTTCAAGCGCTCTGAAGACCGGCTCGGAGGCTCTTGACGGACAGCGCCTCCGTGAGCCGCGCTAAGGGGATTCCCTAGGGTGCGCCCCTGCGACTGGCGGGGCACGCTGAGCTTCCAATCCCGCGACCGGGCTCAGGTCCGCCCGGTCCTCACGCGCCAGGCCAGAACCCCTGCCGAGGAAGTCGAATGTCCCTGCTTGAGATTCTGATGCTGCCTTCGAATCTGGTCTGCGACCGTGTCCGCCTGACGGATCAGCACGAGCGCGGGATGATGCGCATGTTCGTCAACATGTGCCTTTTCTCGGGTCTCTGCGTGATCGTCTTCTTCCTTCTGTGGGCGGCGCTCGCATAGCGTCCTCGACCGCCCCGCGCGAACATTCAGAACACACTGTGGAGATCGGCGATGCCCGATGCGAGAACCAGGGCGAGGGTGTCGGACGGCGTATCGAGCGGACGCACCAGCCGGAGCGTGCCGCAGTCCTGCAGCCGGGCGAGACGCACCGCCTCCTCGATCAGGCCATCGGCGATCAGGCGCGGGTTCATGAGGTCGAAAGCGACAAGCCTCGCGACCTCCAGGCTCGGACGATGATCGGGCTCGGCGACAATCCGGTACAGCATCAGACCACAGGCGCGTCCCGCCTGGTCACGTGCGAGCAGCGCGCCGCCGCAGCGAGCGTCGGCGAGAACGGACTCGAGCTCATGGCGCCACGCGGCCTCGTCGAAGCGGGCGTAGCCAAGCCGCGCCAGGACAAGGGCGTCTTCGAGTTCGGACGTCTTGAGTGGCGTGACCGCGAAACCCATGACGGCATATCCGCTGCGGCGACGGCCGTCGGCATTGATCTGGCGCAAACCGGGCCGGCCCGGACCCCGGATGTCCTACACCCGGATCTTCCCTGCGCGAGCCCACATGCTTGAGTTGAACACCCTCTCCCGCGGTTGCGGCGTCGCTGGCCGCGTCATTGCCTGTGACGCCTGTAGAGCTCGTCCGCTGAGCGTATGCGCCAGCATAGACGAGGCGCACCTCGAGCGCCTGGATGCGCTGGCCCAGCATCTCAGCCTCGACGCCGGCGAGGCTCTGACGCGCGCCGACGACCCCGCCCGGCACGTATTCAACATCACCTCGGGATCGGTGCGGGTGTACAAGCTCCTCGCGGACGGCCGGCGGCAGATTGTAGGGTTCCTGTTCGCCGGTGACTTTCTGGGCCTGGCGACGGGCGACACCTACGTCTTCTCCGCCGAGGCGATTGAGCCGGTCACCGCGTGTCGCTTTCGCAAGAGCGACTACCGGGCGTTGATCCGGGAGACTCCTGCCCTGGAGACGACGCTGCTGGAGCGGGCGACCCACGAACTGGTCGCCGCCCAGAACCAGATGCTGCTGCTGGGCCGCAAGACCGCCCTGGAACGGGTTTCGACCTTCCTCCTCGACTTGCCGGCGCACGATCCGGCCAGACGGGGTCCGGACGGTCGGGTCCACCTGCCCATGACGCGCTCCGAAATCGCCGACTATCTCGGTCTCACGATCGAGACGGTCAGTCGCGTCTTCACGCGATTGAAGACCCAGGGAGTGATCCGGCTGCTGTCTCTGACCGAGCTGCAGATCGAGAACCCCGCAGCCCTCCTCGCGCTGGCTGAGGGAGAGGGCTGACCTGGCGCCGGGCCCCACCTCGTCACGCTGACATTTGTTCTCGATCAATGCGTTCCGTCCCAGGTTGGATCAGACCGCGTCCGACGCCTCCAACCGGACGCATTTCGCGCCTGGACCGCGTCGTGGATCTCCTGATGCGTTTGAACAAACCGCGCCGGATCGCCGCCCTGGCGACCGGCCTCACACTCGCCGCCATGGTTGCGGCGCCCGCCTCGGCCCAGGACTGGCAGGTCGCCCGAAAAGGCGACTGGATCGTCACGGGTCGGATCACGAACGTCGCCTCGGGCGCTGACGACGCGATCACAACGGGGGCCGGCGGCGCCACCGGCCTGCACGTCGACGTCGGCAGCGACGTCATGCCTACGCTCGGTTTCACCTACTTCCTGACCGACAACATCTCGGTCGAGGCCATTCTCGGCGCGACCCGGCACGAGATCCGCGCCCAGGGCGCAGCGACCGATGTTGCGGTTCACGAGACCTGGGTCCTGCCGCCGGTGGTGACGCTTCAGTATCGCCCTGCGCCCGACGCTCGCGTCAGCCCCTATGTCGGCGCCGGCGTGAACTAAGGACCGCAACGGCTTTGAGGTGGAGCTCGACGACGGCTTTGGCTATGCGCTCCAGGCAGGCGCCGACGTTGCGATCTCCGGCCCCTGGACAGCGAATTTCGACGTGAAGAGGGTCTGGTTCGACACCGACGCCAGCATCAACGGCGGCGCCCTGAAAAGCGATGTGAATCTGGACCCGTGGGTGGTCTCGATCGGAATCGGCCGCAAGTTCTGAACCATGGGCGCGACGGTCGTCCCTGACGACCGTCGCTGACCATCACCCCGCCCTTATCGGACCCGTGCCTCCCCGGTCGCGACACGGGCGCGGGGCGGGGTCAGCTGCCAGGCAGCCCACTCTGTGAGGACAAGCGCGGCGGCGAGGCAGGACAAGGCGCTGATGCACGCCAGACAATGTCCGGAGCCCGGTATGCACATATTGGCGGACGCCCTCATGTGGTCCAGGGCCGTGGCTCCCAGGGCGGCCCCGAGAGCGCCGAGGGACGCGGCGAGGGCCAACAGGCCGCAGGCCACAACGCTCCGCTCGAATTGGTCAGTCTTTCCCATCGGTCCTCCGGCCAGCAGTCGAGCCGCCCCGCCGCAGACCCGCATTGCGCTAGATCAAAGCCGCTGATCCCGCGGTGCGGCAATGCCTTGGACGAGCCAAGGGGAAGTGAATGCCGAATCCAGCGCAGGAAGACGAACTCGTCGGCGGTTTCGTCCCGCTGTTCGTGACGGTGGGCGTGCTGACGGTGATCGCATTTCTGGCGACCGCCTTCACCGACGACGCCGCGTTCCGTTTTCATGGATACTTCCTGCTGGCGGCAGGCGTGGTCGCGCTCTCGGCCATGGCCATTGGAGTCACCAACGGGCATTTCCGGGTCGACCCGACGCGCTACTCGGACGGGGTGATCCGCGCGGGCGTGATCGCCACGATGTTCTGGGGCGTGGTCGGCATGACCGTCGGGGTGTTGATCGCCTCGCAGCTGTCGTGGCCGGACATCTTCTACTTCCCGGATCACGGCTGGCTCAACTTCGGCCGCCTGCGCCCCCTGCACACCTCGGGCGTCATCTTCGCTTTTGGCGGAAACGCCCTGATCTGCAACTCCTTCTGGGTGGTGCAGCGGACCAGCCGGGCGCGTCTGGCCGGCGGCATCTGGCCCTGGTTCGTGTTCTGGGGCTACCAGCTGTTCATCGTCCTGGCGGCGACCGGCTATCTGGCCGGCATCACCCAGTCACGCGAATACGCCGAGCCGGAATGGTACGTCGACATCTGGCTGACCATCGTCTGGGTCGCCTATCTGCTGGTCTTCCTGGGCACGCTGTGGAAGCGCAAGGAACCGCACATCTACGTGGCCAACTGGTTCTACCTGGCCTTCATCGTCACCGTCGCCCTGCTGCACCTGGTCAACAACGCCGCCGTGCCGGTGGGCCTGCTGGAAGCGCGCAGCTATTCGGTCTTCGGCGGGGTCCAGGACGCCCTCGTTCAGTGGTGGTACGGCCACAACGCCGTCGGCTTCTTCCTGACCGCCGGCTTCCTGGCGATGATGTACTATTTCGTGCCCAAGCGGGTCGAGCGGCCGGTCTATTCCTACCGCCTCTCGATCGTCCACTTCTGGTCGCTGATCTTCATCTACATCTGGGCCGGGCCGCACCACCTGCACTACACGGCGCTGCCGCAGTGGGCGCAGACGCTGGGCATGACCTTCTCGATCATGCTGTGGATGCCGTCCTGGGGCGGCATGATCAACGGCCTGATGACCCTGTCGGGAGCGTGGGACAAGCTGCGCACCGACCCTGTGGTCCGCATGATGGTCGTGGCCATCGCCTTCTACGGCATGTCGACCTTCGAGGGTCCGCTGATGGCGATCCGGACGGTCAACGCCCTGTCGCACTACACCGACTGGACCATCGGCCACGTGCACTCAGGCGCCCTGGGCTGGGTCGGCTTCATCAGCTTCGGGGCGATCTACTGTCTTGTGCCCTGGCTGTGGAAGAAGGACCGGCTGTACTCCAACGCCCTGGTCGAGTGGCATTTCTGGATCGCGACCACCGGCATCGTTCTCTACATCACCGCGATGTGGGTCTCCGGCATCATGGAAGGCCTGATGTGGCGCGAGTACACGCCCGACGGCTTCCTCGCGAACAGCTTCATCGAGACGGTGTCCGCCAAGCACATCCAGAACGTCATCCGCACCGTCGGCGGTCTGATGTTCCTGAGTGGCGCGGTGATCATGTCCTACAACCTGTGGCGAACGATCCGCATGCCGTCCTCGCGCACCGCCGCGAACGTGCCCGCGACCCTGATCGAACCCCATCAACCGCCGGTCGGGTGAGGATCAGCCCATGTGGAAGAAGCACGCAAAATTCGAGCGCCATTCGCTTTGGCTGGTGGTCGGCATCACCATCGTGGTGTCGATCGGCGGCATCGTCGAGATCGCCCCGTTGTTCTGGGTCGAGAGCACGATCGAGGAGGTTGAGGGCGTTCGCCCCTACACCCCGCTCGAACTGGCCGGCCGCGACATCTACATCGGCGAGGGCTGCTACAGCTGCCACTCGCAGATGATCCGTCCCCTGCGCGACGAGGTCGAACGCTACGGCCACTACAGCCTCGCCGCCGAGAGCATGTACGATCATCCGTTCCAGTGGGGGTCCAAGCGAACCGGGCCGGATCTGGCGCGGGTCGGGGGCAAATATTCGAACGAATGGCACCGGGAGCACCTGGATGATCCGCGCTCGGTAGTGCCGGAATCCAACATGCCGCCCTACGCCTTCCTGGCCGACCAGGACCTGGACCAGCACGCCATCAAGGCCAAGCTGCGCGCCATGCGGGCGGTCGGGGTGCCCTACACGGCCGAGCAGATCGAGAACGCCGAGGCGGACCTGAACGCCCAGGTCGACCCGTTCGCGAGCGAGACCTCGGCCCTGCGCGGTCGCTACGGGCCGAAGATCGTCCAGGGCGATTTCGACGGCGATCCGACGCGTCTGACGAAGATGGACGCGCTGATCGCCTATCTGCAGCAGCTCGGCACCATGGTCGATTTCAGGACCTACCAGGCCGAAGACCCGGACAACATGCGATGAGCGGCCTGGACTACGAAACCGTGGCGCGGTTCGCCCAGCAGGGCGGCACCCTGTATTTCGGCGCGGTCTTCATCGCCGGCCTGATCTACGCCCTGTGGCCCAGAAACCGCGAGACCTTCCGCCGCCTGTCCCACCTGCCGCTCGAGAAGGACGAGGACGACCATGTCTGAACGCGAGCGCGACGAACACTCGGGCGTAGAGACGACCGGGCATGAGTGGGACGGCATCAAGGAGCTGGACAATCCCCTGCCGCGCTGGTGGCTGTGGATCTTCTACGGCTCCATCGCCTTCTCCATCATCTACTGGGTGCTGATGCCGGCGTGGCCGGGCCTCAAGGGCTACACTCCCGGCCTGATGAAACAGTCCGACCGCGTCGACGTGGTCGAGCAGCTGGCCGCCTTGCAGACCCAGAGGGGCCGCGGCGAGGCCCTGCTGATGTCGGCGTCGCTGGAGCAGATCGAGGCCAGTCCAGACCTGCAGGCCCATGCGCTGGCGGTCGGCCAGTCGGTCTTCGGCGACAACTGCGCCAGTTGCCACGGGGTCGGCGGCGGCGGGGCCAGGGGCTATCCCAACCTGCGCGACGACGTCTGGCTGTGGGGCGGCTCGTTGACCGAGATCGAACATACGATCCGCGTCGGCGTGAGGGCGGCCCATCCCGACACGCGGATGTCGCTGATGCCGGCGTTCGGACGCGAGGCGATGCTCAACCCCGCCCAGATTTCCGATCTGACGGAATATGTCGTGGCCCTGTCCGGCCGCGAGGCGGACGCCGCCGCCGTCGAGCGGGCGCGGCCGTTGTATGCCGACAACTGCGTGGCCTGCCACGCGCCGACAGGGGTGGGCGACCGCACCCTGGGCGCGCCCGATCTGACCGACCGGGAGTGGCTGTTCGGCCCGGACCGGGACTCCATCCAGGGCCAGATCCACAATGGCCGCAACGGGGTCATGCCGACCTGGGAGGGCCGTTTCTCGCCGGCCGTGATCAAGGCCCTGGCGGTCTACGTCCACGTCAACGCCGGTGGCGGAGAAGTCTCAGCCGTGAGTGAAGCCGCCGCGCCATGACCATCATCATCGACCGGACCCGCGAGCGGCCGGCGACGGCGGGCCCGGTCTCGGTCGCCGAACAGCAGCGCGAGAAGGCGCGGCCCAGGGGCCTCTACCAGGCCCGCGTGCCGATCTATCCCAAACTGGTCCACGGCCGGTGGCGTTGGCTCAAATGGGCGCTCCTGATCGTCATGCTGGCGATCTACTACATCACGCCCTGGATCCGCTGGGACCGTCCCGGAGCCCTGCCTGACCAGGCCGTGCTGGTCGATTTCGACGGCGGCCGCTTCTACTTCTTCATGATCCAGCTGTGGCCGCAGGAGGTGTATTTCATCACCGGCCTGCTGGTGGCGGCGGCCCTGGCCCTGTTCCTCGTGACCGCCCTCTTCGGGCGACTGTGGTGCGGCTACGCCTGCCCCCAGACGGTCTGGACCGATCTCTACATCTACATCGAGCGCATGTTCGAGGGCGACCGCAACGCCCGCATGCGGCTGGATGCGGCTCCCACCTCCTTCAACAAGCTGTGGCGCAAGGCCGGCAAACACCTCGTCTGGATCGGCGTCGCCTTCGGCACCGGCGGGGCGTGGATCTTCTATTTCCACGACGCGCCCGACCTGATCCGCACCTTCTGGGTGGGGACCGCGCCGATGACGGCCTATGTGTCGTGCGCCATCCTGACCTTCACCACCTATGTCTTCGCCGGCCACATGCGCGAGCAGGTCTGCACCTATATGTGCCCGTGGCCGCGCATCCAGGGGGCGATGCTGGACGACCAGTCGTTCCAGGTGACCTATCGCTACGACCGCGGCGAGCCGCGCGGCCCGCACAAGAAGGCCGAGTCGTGGGAGGGCCGGGGCGACTGCATCGACTGCAACCAGTGCGTCGTGGTCTGCCCGATGGGCATCGACATCCGCAACGGGGCCCAGCTGGAGTGCATCAACTGCGGCCTGTGCATCGACGCCTGCAATGAGATCATGGACAAGGTCGGCCGCCCGCGCGGCCTGATCGCCTACGACACCGACGCTGCGGTGGCGGCCCGAAGCTGCGGTCAGAAGCCCGACCACAAACTGATCCGGCCGCGCACCCTCTACTACGGCCTGGCGCTGGCGCTGGTCGGAGGCCTGATGATCTGGGGCTTCAGCCTGCGCGAGCAGGTCGGCGTCCATGCGCTGCGGGACCGCAACCCGGCCTCGATCCGGCTGCACGATGGCGCGGTCCGCAACGGCTACACGCTGAAGATCGCCAACCACGGCTTCGAGACCGCGACCGTCGAACTCCGCTACGTCGGCGTTCCCGGGGCCGTGCTGAGAATTCCGGGTCGGGCCGGCGGCGATCCGCTGCGCATCGAGGTCGAGCCGAACCGCGTCACCCCGCTGCGCGTCTTCGTCACCGCTCCGGCCGACCAGGTCGGCGACGGGAGCCGGGACGCCGCCTTCGAAATCCGCTCGGGCGGGAAGACAACCCTCGTCCCCACCGCCTTCGACTACGGGAGCCAGCCGCAATGACCGACCCGACCCGGCCAGCCAGGCCGCCGTTCGTCATCAGGGGCTGGCATGTCGCCGCCGGAGTGGTGGCCTTCTTCGTCCTGGTGATCAGCGTCGACGCCGCCTTTCTGGTGGCGGCCTACCGCACCCATCCGGGCCAGGTCGCCCCTCGCCCCTATGAGGCGGGACTGATCTACAACGCCGAACTGGAGCGGCAACGCGTCCAGGACGCCCTCGGCTGGCGCGCGGGCGCCGAAGCCCGCCCGAACGGCCTGGAGGTGCTGATTCAGGACCGCGACGGGCGGCCTCTCACCGGGCTCAAGGTCTCGGTCACGCTGCAACGTCCGGCAACCGAACAGGGCCGCGCCGAGGTCGTGCTCAGGGAGGCGGCGGCGGGCCGGTATGGCGCGGACCGCGCCCTGTCAGGGGCTTGGGACGCCCGGATAGAGGCCGCAGACGGGGCCGGCCGCAGCTTCATCGCCGAGCGGAGGCTGACGTGGCCGTGACCTTCGAGGCGGCGACCGCGCCGGACATGTCCGCCTTCCTGCGCCGGGAGGAGAACGGGCGCGCCCGTCTGGACCTGCTGGTGACGGGCGCCCGCTGCGCCGGATGCATCTCGAAGATCGAGCGGGAAGTGTCGGGCCTGCCCGGAGTCGAATCCGTCCGTCTGAACCTGTCGACCGGCCGACTCGCCATCGGCCTGGCCAACGGGAACGTCGATCCCGGCCGGATCATCTCGGCGCTGGACCGGCTGGGCTATCCGGCCACGCCGTTCGACCCCGGCGCGGCCATGGCGGAGCGCGACCGTGAAGGACGCCAGCTGATCCTGGCCCTGGCCGTGGCCGGCTTCGGCGCCATGAACGCCATGATGTTCTCGGTGCCGATCTGGGCGGGACTGTTCGGCCAAGAGCTGGGCCCCGCCACCCGGACCATGATGATGTGGATGTCGGCCGCCGTCGGCGCGCCCTGTGCGGTCTTCGCCGGCATGACCTTCTTCAAATCGGCCTGGCGATCCCTGCGCGCCGGTCGGGCCAATATGGATGTGCCGATCTCGGTCGGGGTGATCCTGACCCTGGCGATCAGCTTCTCGGAAACCATTCTGCACGGCCGCGACGCCTATTTCGACGCGGCCGTCTCCCTGCTGTTTCTTCTGCTCATCGGACGCTGGCTGGATCACAAGCTGAGAGCCAGCGCCCGCAGCGCAGCCGGAGACCTGCTGGCCCTGCAGGCCGCGACGGCCACGGTCATCGACCCTTCAGGGCGTGAACGGGCGGTTCCGCTCGGCGATGTGCGGCCGGGCGACCTTCTGCGGGTGCGGCCCGGCGACCGCATTCCGGTCGACGCCACGCTGGAAGCCGGCGAGGCGCGGCTCGACAACAGCCTGCTGACCGGAGAGAGCGCGCCGGAGCGCGTCGCCCCCGGCCATCTGTGCCGGGCCGGGGCGGTCAATACGGCCGGGCTGCTGACCGTGCGGGCCACCGCGGCCTCGGAGGATTCGTCGCTGGCGGCCATCGCCCGTCTCATCGAGGCCGGAGCCCAGTCGCGGTCGCGCTATGTGCGCCTCGCCGACCGGGCCGCGGCCCTCTATGTGCCCGTGGTCCATCTCGCCGCCCTGGCCACCTTCGGCGGCGGCTGGGCCCTGGGCCTCGACCCGCGCGAGGCGCTGATCCGGGCCGTGGCGGTTTTGATCGTGACCTGTCCCTGCGCCCTCGGCCTCGCCGTGCCGGCCGTCCAGATCGTCGCCTCGGCCCGGCTGTTTCGTCGCGGCGTCCTGGTCAAGTCCGGAGCCGCCCTGGAGCGTCTGGCCGAGGTCGATCACGTCATTTTCGACAAGACCGGCGTGCTCACCGAAGGGCGGCCCGGCCTGATCAGGACCTCTGCGGCGGTCATCGCCATGGCCGCGCCGCTGGCCCGGGCCTCGAACCATCCGATGTCGCGGGCGGTGGCCCGCGCCGCCGGCGACGGCCCTGTCGCCGCCGATGTGGTGGAGCACGCGGGTCTCGGGGTCGAGGGGCTTGTCGGCGGCCGACGGGCGAGGCTGGGCCGGGCGGCGTTTGTCGGGGCGACGGTCGCACACCCGGTCGAGACCGAGTTGTGGTTCGGCTTTGACGACGGTCCGAAGGTGCGGCTGTGCTTTTCCGATACGCCGAGGCCCGACGCGGCGCGCGCGGTCGCGGCCCTGAAGGCGCGCGGCCTGACGGTCGAGATCCTGTCCGGCGATCAGGCCCGCGTGGTCGAGTCGATCGCCCGCACCGTCGGGATCGCGGATTGGCGCGCCGGCCTGCTGCCCGCAGACAAGGCGGAGGCGGTCGATCGTCTGGCCGCCGGCGGGCGCAAGGTCCTGATGGTCGGCGACGGCCTGAACGACGCCGCGGCCCTGTCGCGCGCCCACGCCGCCATTGCGCCGGGTTCGGCCATCGAGGCCAGTCAGAATGCGGCCGATCTGGTCCTGACCGACGACGCCCTGATGGCCGTGGTCGAGGCGATCGACGTCGCCCGCTCGGCCCGCCGCCGCGCCCTCGAGAATTTCGGATTTGCGGCGCTGTACAATCTCATAGCCGCGCCGGCCGCCATGCTGGGGCTCGTTAATCCGTTCGTGGCCGCCCTGGCGATGTCGGGGTCATCCCTTGTGGTCACCGTGAATGCCCTGAGGCTTGGAAGCACACGATGAACATCCTTCTCTTGCTCGCGCCCGTCTCGGTGTTCCTCGGACTTTTGGCGGTCGCCGCCTTCGTCTGGACGTTGCGATCCGGGCAGTACGATGACATCCGGGGCGCGGCCGAGCGGATCCTCCTGGAAGACACCGATCCGGTTTCGACCGGTCGTGACCAGGAGTCATAGCGAGCGATGGTGCCGCGGAGCAGACATACCCGGTGACTTCTGTGGTCAGGAGCGGTCGTCGGGCCGCCCGTCCGTGCCGCCCCGCCACCAGATTGGCGACGATCCGGGTCAGCTGGTTTCCCAACGGCGTCTTGAGCTCGCGGGCCCGGACAGTCGAAAACGCCCCGTCGCCGGGCGAACGGAGACGGGGCCGGCGAAAGCGGGGTGTTGTGCCAAGATCGCGCGATCAGAAACAGGCTGTCTGTCTCCGGGTCGACGAAGGCGCGGTGATGTCGGGATTATTATTTCCCGGATTACAGGGACACGGCGGCTATCCAGGAAGTGCGTGGCGGTGGGAGCAGTCTGACGCGAACCTGTCTCCGGCGGAGAACCGTCGATAGGGCGGAGCCGGCGAAGGCGGCGCGGTACGAACGTCTTGCCGCCAGTCGTTTGCCGAGGTCGATCCGCTGAACGGCACCCCGGTTTCGGCGGCAAACGAAAGGAAGGCGCTGTCGATTGGCAAAGGATCGAGAGCCCATAGTTTTCCCGGCCCGGCTATTTGAGAAGCAAAGCTTGTTTGCTATCCAACCGAGTGTGGTGGGATTTTTCATGCCCCCGTTGTGTCTTGGGGGGGAGCCATGCGGCCGATCAACTATCGCGGCAGCGCATCGGCGTCAGTGGTTTTCGCTGCCGTGAACTTCGGACCGAGCGCAGTCCCCGCACCCCCGCCGCGGCCACCCGTCACCATTATGGGCACAGATGCGGGTGAGACGCTGCACGGCGGCGCAGGCGACGACGTCGTGGACGGCGGCGGCGGCGGCGATCTCATTTACGGACACCAAGGCGATGATTACCTGATCGGCGGCGCCGGCGATGATCAGCTGAACGGCCAGGAGGGTGACGACGTCCTGGTCGGAGGCGATGGCCGCGACGACCTGCGTGACGAAGACGATGGCGATGATCAGCAGTACGGCGGCGACGGCGATGACTGGCTGGGGGTTACCCGGAATATCGGCAGCCCCCCGGGTGAGACCGTCGCCATTCTCGACGGCGGCGCCGGCAACGACTACATCCGCGTGACCGAGGAATGGCGGGATCTGACGATCAACGCCTCCATCTTCGGCGGCGCCGGCGATGACGCAATCACTCTGTTGTTTCGCCTCGGCAGCGCCGTGGTGGACGCCGGCGACGGGAACGACACCATCACGCTCCTGTCGATCGCGGGCGCGGACCTGACCCTGGGAGAGGGACAGGACAGTATCACCTTCCTGAACCTTGGGACCGGCGCGATCCGTGAAGCCGTGGTCATCCGGGACTTCCAGACGGGTGACGCCGGCGATCGCCTCGACATCCGCGATTGGCTGGCCGAGATGCTGAGCGGGTGGGATGGGGACAACTTCTTCGACAGCGGCCATCTGCGCCTGCTGCAATCGGGTGCGGACACCCTGCTTCAGATCGACCACAACGGCGGCGGTGACAGCTGGGAAAGCCTTGTCGACTTCCGCAACACCGCTTCCGGAGATCTCACAGCCTTCAATCTCGGCGGCTGGGCGCCCGGCTCGCCGCCGCCGCCGGGCCAGGTGATCGTCGGCACTTCGGCCAACGATTCCCTGACCGGCACGATTGGCGCAGATCTCATCCAGGGCCTGGAGGGTGACGACACGCTCTCAGGCCTTGCGGGCGACGACCGCCTCGAGGGAGGGCTCGGCGCCGACTCGCTGGATGGGGGCGCCGGCGTGGACGTGATGTTCGGCGGGGAAGGCGATGACTGGATCCGCGGCGACCAGGGGGACACCCTGTATGGCGAGGCTGGCGACGATTACCTGAGCGTCAGTCTCTACGCCGGGATCGAAGGTCAGGCGGAGATCCGGGGCGGCGACGGCGCCGATCAGATCTATATCGGCTTCCTCGAGGACGCGATCGGTCAGGTCAGCGCCCATGCGGGCGACGGCGACGACCGGATCATGATCAATGGCTCCGGACTGGCGATGGTGGATGCGGGCGCCGGGGCCGATACGTTCACCCTCAATGAGGCCGACGGCGCCATCCTGACGCTGGGCGCGGGCGCCGATGTCGTGAAGTTCGACCCGCTCTACGAGAGCCGGAACATCACGATCACCGACTTCGAGACCGGCGACGGCGGCGACCGCCTGGATATCCTCGACTTCCTGATCGCCCGTTTCGACGGCTGGGACGGCTCGACCAATCCGTTCGCGGCCGGCTTTCTGAGGCTGGTGACGATCGACGGGGATGTCGCACTCGAGCTGAACCGCACCGGCGCCGGGACCTGGGAGCGGCTTGTGCTCTTCGAGGATGTGGCGGCGTCATCGCTGACGGCGTGGAACCTCGGCGGCTACGGTGGCGACGGCGCCCCGCCGCCGGGCCAGACCTACACGGGAACGGCAGGCCGGGACACAATTCAGGGCGGCGTTGGCGGCGACGTCATCAACGGCCTGGATGGCGCTGACGTGCTCCGCGGCGATCGCGGCGACGACGTTCTCAACGGGGGCGACGGCGATGATCGGCTGGCGGGCTCCTACGGTTCCGACCTGCTGCTTGGTGGGGCTGGAGCGGATCGGCTGACGGATCACGCCGGGATATCGGATCGTCTCTATGGCGAGGACGGGGATGATACGATCAACGCCTCATATGGCCTTGCCATTGGGGTCATCGACATCCTGCTGGACGGCGGCGCCGGCGATGACCAGATCGACTATTCGGGCCCGCAGTCAGGCAGGGCCACAATCGCTGGCGGCGCTGGTGCTGACCATATCACCGTCTGGGGCGGTAGCGCGGAAACGGTGGTCGACGCCGGGGAGGGCGCGGATGTCGTGCGGGTCAAGAGTTTTGAAGGTGATGACGTCGATATTACGCTCGGCGCCGGGGCCGACCGTCTGGTTCTGATGTACGGAACGCGCAACGAGATTCTTGTCCGCGACTTTGAGGCCGAGGACACGCTCGATCTCGTTGAACTGCTGAACTTCGGCAGTGACTATTCAGGCGGGGCCTACGGGGATGGTTACCTCCGGATCGTCCTCGATGGTGATGATACGGTAATCCAGAGGCGGTTCAGCTGGGACGTGAATGACGACTGGGTCTCGGTGGTGCGGCTGCAGGGCGTCACGCCCGATCAGCTCACAGCGGCCAACATCCGGGACTTCGGAGTCGGTCCGAGCTGGCTTGTGGGAGACGCCGGTGCAGACAACCTGACGGCGGGACCGGCCCGCAACCTCGACGGCGCCGACGGCGACGACACCCTGACCGGCGACGCCGCGGTCAACGAGCTGATTGGCGGCGATGGCGACGACATCATCACCGGCGGCGGGTCCAATGACACCCTCAGCGGCGGCGCCGGCATCGACACCGCCGTCTTCGCCGGACCCCGGTCGGCCTATACCGTGACCACCTCGGGCGGCACGACCACGGTCAGCGGACCGGACGGCGTGGACACCCTGGCCACGATCGAGCGGCTGCGCTTCGACGACATGACCCTGATCGTCGGCGCCGGCGGCGGCCAGTATTTCGAGGGCACGGCGGGCGCCAACACTATCAACTCCACCGCGTTCAACGACCAGATCTACGGCCTCGGCGGCAATGACGTCATCAACGCCCTCGCCGGCAATGACGTCGTCTACGGCGGCGACGGCGACGATACGATCAACGCCGGCGGCGGCGTCGATATCCTGTATGGCGGCGAGGGCGCGGATCGGCTCGAGGGCGACTCGGGCGACCAGCTTCATGGCGAGAACGGCGACGACGTCCTCGTCGTCCAGGGCTCCGCCGCGGCCGCGGCCGTCCTCGTCTCGGGCGGCGCCGGAACGGATACGCTGATCCTGCGCGGGACCTCGGCTTCGCTGAACCTGGCCGCCGGGACGGGCCTGGCGGACGCCACCGTCCTGTCGGTGTTCGCGACCGAGAACGTGACGGTCGAGGGCACGGGCGCCAGCGTCCGTACGATCTCGGGCAGCAGCGGAGCCAACCGGCTGACGACTGCGGCGGGAAGCACCTTCGGGGTCGTCTTCGACGGCCGCGGCGGCGACGACGTGCTGACCGGCGGCCTCGGCGATGACGTCCTGCGCGGCGGTGCGGGTGTGGACGTCCTGATCGGCGGCGGCGGGATCGATCTGGCCGACTACAGCCAGGCGGCCGGCGGCGTCACCGCCAGCCTGACCCTCGGCGGGGCGTCCAACGATGGCGACGGGGCGACGGACAGCTTCTCCGGCATCGAGAACCTGCAGGGCTCGGCCTTCAACGACACCCTGACGGGCAACGGGGCCAACAACCGGCTGGTCGGCGGGGCCGGGAACGACATCCTCGACGGCCTCAACGGCGACGATGTGCTGATCGGCGGCGCGGGCGTC
>Ga0164290_1001525_pt1 | contig 31428 bp, 29 predicted proteins | sample Micstemetagenome_FD_108782 | JGI IMG/M metagenome (GOLD analysis project Ga0164290, IMG submission 108782) | Contaminated culture microbial community from soil near Moab, Utah, USA - Microcoleus steenstrupii SON62 (Illumina Assembly) | ecosystem: Environmental > Terrestrial > Soil > Soil crust...
AGCTGAACAGCCCGTCGTCATCCGCTTCGCGTCCGCGCATCGCCCGTCTCCGTCGAAAAAGACAAGACAAGTGAATCACATGGCCACGGCAACCGCGAAGGGGTTTTTCAGCAGCCTGCTAGACGAGGCTTGCGACGATCCACAGCGCGAAGCCGACCATCAAAGCGGCGGCCGCCCGGTTGACGGCGACGAGCGCCCGGTCGCCGAGCCGGTCGCGCACGCCCGCGACGATGCCCGACAGCGCGATCCACCAGCCAAGCGAGCCCAGCACCACGCCCGCAACGAGCCATATGCCCGCCGCGATCGAATCGCCGGCATCGGCAAGGCCCAGACCCAAAAACAGCGCCACAAACGTGATCACCGTCGCGGGATTGGCGAGGGTCAGCAAAAACGTCGCGGCGAAGGTGCCCGCCAGCGTGCGCGCATCGATTTTGGCTTCGCGCGTGGCCGGTGCGGCGTTCCAGCCCTTCCAGCCGAGCCACAGCAGGAACGCGGCCCCGCCCAGGCGAAACCATAGATTGCCGCCGAGCAGATCGCCCAAAACCGCTGCGAACCCGAACGCGGCCAGCGCCGCATAGGCGCCGTCGGCAAGCGCGGTGCCAAGCCCGCCCGCCACGCCCGCAAAGAACCCGTAGCTCAGCGTGCGCCGAATGCACAGAACGCCGATCGGGCCGATGGGGGCCGCGATCGACAGGCCCAGGATCAGCCCCTTGGCGAAAAACGCCGCGTCGAACGCGCTCACGGCAGGCACGCCACGTTGTGCGTGTCCTTGGCGGAGGACAGCGCGATCACCGTCTCGGTGCGCGAGACGCCCGCAATGCGCTTGATGCGGTCGACGATCACGCGCTCGAGCGCCGCATTGGTCGCGACGCGGACCTTGAGCAGATACGACCATGCCCCGGTGACGTGATGGCATTCCAGCACGTCCGGCAAAGCCGCGATCGCGGCGACGAACCCGGCATCGTGTTTGGGCCCGTCGAGGGCGACCGAGACAAACGCCAAGGTCGGCCGCCCGAGTTTTTCGGCATCCGCCGTGATCGTCCAGCCCGTGACGATGCCGCCCGCTTCGAGCTTCTTGAGCCGTTCGTTGATCGCCGACACCGACAGCCCGACCGCCGCCGCGATCGTGGCGTACGAATCGCGGGCGTTTTGCTGAAGATGCGCTACAATTTTGCGGTCAATTTGGTCCATGGCCAACATATATCGCATGTTTTTCGGATTCGGCAGTTTTTTTGTTGGCACTTGTTGACAGCTACCTATGTTTCGTGTTTTCAGTAATTACTGAAAATTCAAAACGAGTCTTGTATGAACCTGCCGCCGCTCGTCCAATCTTTTGTCCTGCATTTCGGCGAAATGGGTTCGCGCTGGGGTATCGCGCGCACGGTGGGCCAGATTTACGCCGTGCTGTTCGTGTCGGCCGAGCCGCTTTGCGCGGACGATTTCGTCGACCGGCTGGGGCTGTCGCGCTCGAACGTGTCGATGGGATTGAAGGAACTGCAATCCTGGAATCTGGTTCGGCTGCGGCATTTGCCGGGCGACCGGCGCGAATTTTTCTCCACGCCCGACGACGTATGGGCGATCGTGCGCACGCTCGCGGAGGAGCGCAAGAAGCGCGAGATCGATCCGACCCTGTCGGTGCTGCGCGCCCTGCTGCTGCAAACGCCGCAAAGCGACGCCGAGCGCCACGCCCAGGCGCGCATCGGCGACATGCTGGAGCCGATCGAGCGCATGGTCGAATGGTACGCGGACATCGAAAAGCTGGAAACCGAGCGGCTCGTACAGCTGCTTGGCCTTGGCTCCAGGATCGTGCGTGCGCTGGACGCGAAAGATCGGCTGTTTGCCCTGCCGGGCGCCAAATCCGCGCCCCGCGCGGCCGGAAAATCCAAAGGAGCCTGAAATGCCGGAGACGGAGATTCTTGCCACGGCCGACGCGCTGCTGCTCGCGCGCATCCAGTTCGCCGCCAATATCTCGTTCCATATTCTGTTTCCCACGATCACGATCGCGCTTGGATGGATCTTGCTGTTCTTCAAGCTGCGCTTCGATGCCACGCGCGACGAGGCGTGGATGGACGCCTACCGGCTCTACGTCAAAGTATTCGCCCTCAGCTTCGCGCTTGGCGTGGTGTCGGGCATCACGATGAGCTTCCAGTTCGGCACCAACTGGCCGGGTTTCATGGAGCGGGTCGGCAACGTCGCGGGTCCGCTGCTCGCCTACGAGGTGCTGACCGCGTTTTTCCTCGAGGCGAGTTTCCTGGGGGTCATGCTGTTCGGTTTCCGGCGCGTGAAAAACTGGGTCCACACGGCGGCAACCTTCCTGGTCGCGTTCGGGACGACCATGTCGGCGTTCTGGATTCTGGTGCTCAATTCCTGGATGCATACGCCCGCCGGGTTCGAACTGCGCGAGGGCGTGGTGCACGCGACCGACTGGCTGGCGATCGTCTTCAACCCGTCGATGCCGTACCGGCTTGCCCACATGCTGCTGGCATCGGGGCTGACCTGCGCGTTTCTGGTCGCGGGGCTGTCGGCCTATCGCTGGCTGCGCGGCGACCGCGGCGCGGACGTGGCGGTCGCGCTCAAGACCGGCGTCGGGATCGCGGCCGTGCTGATTCCGGTGCAGATCTTCGTCGGCGACCTGCACGGTCTCAACACGCTGAAGCACCAGCCTGCCAAGGTCGCGGCGATGGAAGCGAACTGGACCACCGGCCCGAACGTGCCATTGGTGCTGTTTGCGCTGCCAAACGAAGCGACCCGCACAAACGACTGGTCGATCGAAGTGCCCAACGGTGCGAGCCTGATCCTCAAGCACGATCCGGGCGGCATCGTCCCCGGGCTCGACATGTTCGAAGGACAGCACCCGCCGGTGGCCCCGGTCTTCTTTGCCTTCCGCGCCATGGTCGGCACCGGCCTGCTGATGCTGGTTGCGGCGTGGCTGGCGGCCTTCGCGCTGTGGCGGCGCGGCGGCATCGGCGTCTGGACCGCGCGGCTGCTGGTGGGGATGACGTTCTCGGGCTGGGTTGCGACGCTGGCGGGATGGTACGTGACCGAAATCGGCCGCCAGCCCTGGCTGGTCACGGGCGTGCTGTCGACCGCCCAAGCCGCGTCCGCCGTGCCTGCGGCCATGATCGGGGCGTCGCTTGCGACGTATCTTGCGATGTACGCGGCGCTGATTGTGGCCTATGTCGCGACGATTTTTCACCTTGCCGGCAAACCGACGCGCGCCATGCCCGAAGACCAGTCGCGCGGCAAGCTGGTCGCGGCAAGCGCCGCCGCGCGCATCTGAAGGAGAGCGAGCGCCATGGATCTTTTCGGACACGCGCCGCACGAATGGCTGCCGATCGCCTTCGCGGTGCTGATGGGCGTATCCATCCTCGCCTACGTGGTGCTCGACGGCTACGATCTTGGCGTCGGCATGCTGATGGCCGACGCCACGCGCGCCGAGCGCGACATGATGGTCGCGTCCATCGGGCCGTTCTGGGACGCCAACGAAACCTGGCTGGTGCTCGGGATCGGGCTTCTGCTGGTGGCGTTTCCGGTCGCGCACGGCATTATTTTGACCGCGCTCTATCTGCCGGTCGCAGCGATGCTGGTGGGCTTGACGCTGCGTGGGGTAGCGTTCGAGTTTCGCGTCAAGGCGCAAAGCAATCTTCGCGAATGGTGGGACCGCGCCTTCGTCGCGGGCTCGCTCGTCGCCGCATTGGCGCAAGGCTACATGCTGGGATTCTACATCATGGGCTTCCAGGCGACGTGGGCCGCGCACCTGTTCGGCGCGCTGACGGGCATCTGCCTGGCGGCCGGCTATTGTTTTGTCGGCGCGACATGGCTCGTGCTGAAGACCGAGGGGGCGCTGCAAATCCGCGCCGTCGGCTTCGCGCGCGCCAGCCTCGGCTTTACGGCGCTGGGCATGCTGGCCGTGTCGCTGGCAACGCCGATCGCATCGCCGCGGATTTTTGCCAAATGGTTTTCCTTTCCCGAAATTCTGCTGCTGGCGCCGATTCCGGCCGTGACGGCCGGGCTGTTTTTCGCTTTGTGGGTGTTTCTCAAGCGTATGCCGCGCGCCGACCATAGCCTCGACGCGGTTCCGTTCGCGGGCGCGGTGGCGCTGTTTGCGCTCGGTTTCTGCGGTCTTGCCTATTCGTTCTATCCCTATGTCGTGGTCGACCGGCTGACCGTCTGGCAGGCGGCAAGCGCGCCGGAAAGTCTGATGCTGATTTTTGCGGGTGCTTGCGTGGTGCTGCCCATCATCGTCGCCTACTCGGCCTTCGCCTATTGGGTGTTTCGCGGCAAGGCCACGGCCTTGCGCTACGATTGACGGCGCCATGGAACTGCTGGAATTCGTGCAGGAATATCCCTACGCGCTGGTCGTGGCGGCGATCGTCGTGGCGTATCTGGTCGTCCAGGTGCGGCTTGCCGACCACGAACCCAAATCCGCGCCCGAAAAGCCAAAAAACCTCGACGGCTACGACGTCGAATGGTGCGTGGGCTGCTCGCTGTGGGTGCCCGCCAAAACCCCCTATTGCAGCATTCGCGGCTGCCCGCGCCCGCACCGCTCGATGTAGGCGGTTTCCGGCCAGATTCCGCCATTGCCGCAGGGGGGACGGGTAGCTATGTTGCGGCGCAACCGGCCTGATTCGCGGCCGGACGAAAATGGCAGAGTCCCATGGCGGGTTTGAGTTTCCAGGATCTGATTTTGACGCTGCACCGCTATTGGTCGGCGCAGGGCTGTTTGATTCTGCAGCCCTACGACATGGAAATGGGGGCGGGCACCTTCCATCCCGCCACCACGTTGCGCGCGCTTGGCCCCAAGCCGTGGAAGGCCGCCTATGTGCAGCCCTCCCGGCGCCCGTCCGACGGGCGCTACGGCGAAAATCCCAACCGCCTGCAGCATTACTACCAGTACCAGGTGATCCTGAAGCCGTCCCCCGCCGACAGCCAGGAATTGTATCTGGGCAGCCTTGCGGCGATCGGCCTCGATCGGCGCCGACACGATATCCGCTTCGTCGAGGACGATTGGGAAAGCCCCACGCTGGGCGCCTGGGGCCTCGGCTGGGAAGTGTGGTGCGACGGCATGGAAGTGACGCAGTACACCTATTTCCAGCAGGTTGGCGGCATCGAATGCAATCCGGTTGCGGTCGAGTTCACCTACGGGCTCGAACGGCTGGCGATGTATATCCAGGGCGTCGAGAATGTCTACGACCTTGCCTTCAACGAGGACAGCGTCAGATACGGCGAGGTCTTTTTGCAGGCCGAGCGCGAATATTCGGCGCACAATTTCGAACATGCCAATACGGACCTGCTGTTCCGCCATTTCGTCGATGCCGAAACCGAGTGCAAAGCGCTGCTGGACGCGAAGCTCGCTTTGCCCGCCTACGACCAGTGCATCAAGGCCTCGCACCGTTTCAATCTGCTCGATGCGCGCGGCGTGATCTCGGTCACCGAACGCCAGGCCTATATCGGCCGCGTGCGGACTCTCGCCAAGGCCTGCTGCGAAGCGTGGCTCGCGAGCGAGCGTTCCAATGCCTGAATTGCTGCTCGAAATCCTGTCCGAGGAAATCCCGGCGCGCATGCAAGCGCGCGCGGCCGAGGATTTGAAGCGCCTCGTGTGCGAGGGCCTCGCCAAGACGGGACTCGAATTTTCGGGAGCCGACGCGTTTGTCACGCCGCGCCGTTTGGCACTGGTCGTGGACGGCTTGCCCGCGCGCACGCCCGATTTGCGGGAAGAAAAAAAGGGTCCGCGCGTCGGCTCGCCCGACCAGGCCGTCGCGGGGTTTTTGAAGGGTGCGGGCCTCGCTTCGCTCGACGCGTGCGAAAAGCGCGTCGTCGGCAAGGCGGAGTTCTGGTTTGCCGTCGTCGACAGAAAAGGCCAGGCGACGGCCGATATTCTGCCGGGCGTTTTGGTCGATGCGATCAAAGCCCTGCCGTGGCCCAAATCGATGCGTGCCGGAACCGCGCGATTTGCCTGGGTGCGGCCGATGCAGCGCATTGTGGCGCAGTTCGACCGCAAGACGCTTGCGGGCGAATTCGATTTGGGCGGATCGACGATCGCGTTCGGCGATACGAGCGTCGGCCATCGCTTCTTGTCGCCGACGGCGTTTGCCGTTTCCGGGTTCAAGGACTACGCCGAAAAACTGCGCGCCGCGCATGTCATCCTCGACCAAGCCGAGCGCCGCGCCAAGATTTTCGCCGATGCGCAGGCGGCTGCCGCCAAGCTCGGCGTCAAACTGCGCGACGATCCGGGTTTGCTCGACGAGGTGACGGGGCTCGTCGAATGGCCGGTCGTGCTGTCGGGCGCGATCGACGAAAAATTCATGGACGTGCCCGCCGAAGTGCTGGTCACGTCCATGCGCGCGCACCAGAAATATTTCGCGACGCTCGGCGCCGACGGTTCGCTCGCGCGCCATTTTATCGTGGTGGCCAACATGGTCGCCGACGATGGCGGGGCCTTGATCGTGGCGGGCAACGAGCGCGTGCTGCGCGCCCGCCTGTCCGACGCCAAATTCTTCTGGGACCAGGACCGCAAGACAAAGCTCGAGGCGCGCGTGCCCGCTTTGGCGTCGCGCGTGTTCCACGCCAAGCTCGGCACGATGCTGCAAAAGGTCGAGCGGCTGGAAATACTCTCGGCCTTTATCGCTGGAAAGATCGGCGCGGACATTGCCGCTGCCGGGCGTGCCGCGCGTTTGGCGAAGGCCGATCTGTCATCGGGCATGGTCGGCGAGTTCCCCGAACTGCAGGGCGTGATGGGCCGCTACTATGCGCGCCACGACGGCGAGAGCGAGATCGTGGCGAACGCCGTTCGCGCGCACTACCAGCCGCTCGGCCCCGGCGATGCCTGCCCGTCGGAGCCCGTTTCGGTCGCGGTGGCGTTGGCCGAAAAGATCGACACGCTGGCCGGTTTCTGGAGCATCGACGAAAAACCGACGGGTTCGAAAGACCCGTTTGCGCTGCGCCGCGCGGCGCTGGGGGTGATCCGCTTGGTTCTGGAAAACGGGTTGCGGCTGAACCTGGTGCCGGTCTTCGGGAAAGCATTGGCAGGGTTCGCTGCGCCCGGAAAACACGCGGCCGATCTGCTCGCCTTTTTCGCCGACCGGCTCAAAGTCTCGCTCAAAGAAAAGGGCGTGCGGCACGATCTCATCGATGCGGTGTTCGCGCTCGGCGGCGAAGACGACCTCGTGCGCCTGCTCGCGCGCGTCGACGCGTTGGGCGCGTTCCTCAAAACCGACGACGGCGCCAATTTGCTGGCGGCCGCGCGGCGCGCGTCCAACATCGTAGGCATCGAGTCCAAAAAAGACGGCGACGCGTTCGACGGCGCGCTCGATCCGGCCGCTTTTGCCCAGGCGGAAGAAAAAGCGCTGTTCGCGCGTCTGTGCGACGTGGAAACGCGCGTCCAGGCGAGCGTCGCCAAGGAAGAGTACGCGGCGGCGATGGCCGCTTTGGCGTCGCTGCGCGCCCCCCTCGACGCGTTTTTCGAGCACGTGACGGTGAATTCGGACGACCAAACGCAGCGCGCCAACCGCCTCAAACTGCTCCAGCAGATCCGCCGCACGACGATGCTGGTGGCGGATTTCGGCAGAATCGAAGGCTAGAGGAAAAAACCATGGCCAAGTGGGTCTATTCGTTCGGCAACGGCAAGGCGGAAGGCAAATCGGCGATGCGCGATTTGCTCGGCGGCAAGGGCGCCAACCTGGCCGAGATGAGCAATCTGGGCCTGCCCGTGCCGCCCGGCTTCACGGTCACGACCGAGGTCTGCACGCATTTCTACGCCAACAAGCGCAGCTATCCGGCCGAACTGAAGGCGCAGGTCGCAGCGGCGCTTGGCATCGTGGAAAAAACCGTCGGCCGCAGATTCGGCGACGCCAGAAAGCCGCTGCTCGTGTCGGTGCGATCGGGCGCGCGCGCCTCGATGCCCGGCATGATGGATACGGTGCTCAATCTGGGCCTCAACGATTCGACGGTCGAGGGGCTCGCCAAGGAAAGCGGCGATGCGCGCTTTGCCTATGACAGCTACCGGCGCTTCATCCAGATGTACGGCGACGTGGTGCTCGAGGTCGACCACCACCATTTCGAGGAACTGCTGGAGCGTGCCAAATCCGATCGCGGCTACGCGCTCGACACCGACATGACCGCCGCCGACTGGAAAGAACTGGTCGCCGACTACAAGACGATGGTCGCGCGCGAACTCGGCCGGCCGTTTCCGCAGGACCCGCAGGAACAGCTGTGGGGGGCCGTCGGCGCCGTGTTCGTCAGCTGGATGAACCAGCGCGCGATCACCTATCGCCGTCTGCACCAGATCCCCGAAGAATGGGGCACGGCCGTCAACGTGCAGGCGATGGTGTTCGGCAATATGGGCCAGGATTGCGCCACGGGCGTCGCCTTCACGCGCGATCCGTCGACCGGCGAAAACGCGTTCTACGGCGAGTTCCTGATCAACGCGCAGGGCGAGGACGTGGTGGCCGGCATCCGCACGCCCCAGCAACTGACGATTGCAGGACGTCTGAAGCAGGGCGCCAAACTTCCCTCGATGGAAGAAGCGATGCCCGAAACCTACGCGCAGCTCGTCGCCATCCGCGCGCGCCTGGAAAAGCATTACCGCGACATCCAGGACATCGAATTCACGGTCGAGAAGGGCGTGCTCTACATGCTGCAGACGCGCAACGGCAAGCGCACCGCCGCCGCCGCCCTGCGCATCGCGGTCGAGATGGCCGAGGAGGGCCTCATCGACCGCAAGACGGCCGTGGGGCGCATCGATCCCGCCAGCCTCGACCAATTGCTGCACCCGACGCTCGATCCCAAGGCGCCGCGCACCTTGCTGTCGCGCGCGCTGCCCGCGTCGCCGGGCGCTGCATCGGGCATCGTGTGTTTTTCGGCCGACGAAGCCGAGACGCTGGCGGCGGCCGGCAAATCGGTCATTCTGGTGCGCATCGAAACGAGCCCCGAGGACATTCACGGCATGCATGCGGCGCGCGGCATCTTGACCACGCGCGGCGGCATGACGAGCCATGCGGCGGTCGTGGCGCGCGGCATGGGCCGGGCGTGCGTCGCGGGGGCGGGCGAAATTCGCGTCGACTACGCCGCCAAGACCATGGCAATCCGGGGCCGGACGATCGCGGCGGGCGACTCGCTGACCATCGACGGCGGCACCGGCGAAGTGTTTTTGGGCGAGGTTCCGACCGTGCAGCCCGAATTGTCGGGCCATTTTGCCAAGATCATGGAATGGGCCGACGGCTACCGGCGCATGAAGGTGCGCACGAACGCCGAAACGCCGCTCGACGCGCGCACGGCGCGCCGCTTCGGCGCCGAGGGCATCGGCCTGTGCCGCACCGAACATATGTTCTTCGAGCCGTCGCGCATTCTGGCGGTGCGCGAGATGATCGTCGCGGACGACGCGAAGGCGCGCGCCGCCGCATTGGCCAAGATCATGCCGTACCAGCGCGCCGATTTCGTCGAATTGTTCCGCATCATGGCGGGCCTGCCCGTGACGATCCGGCTGCTCGATCCGCCGCTGCACGAGTTTTTGCCCCACCACGAAGCCGACTTTGCCGAGCTTGCGCGCGTGACCGGCAAGAGCGTCGCCGAAATCAAGGCGCGCGCGGAGAAGCTGACCGAAAGCAACCCGATGCTCGGCCATCGCGGCTGCCGTCTGGCGGTGACGTATCCCGAAATCTACCGCATGCAGGTGCAGGCGATTTTCGAAGCGGCCATTCTGGTCGCCGACGAGAAGGGCGAAACGGTCGAGCCCGAAATCATGATCCCGCTCGTCGCCGTGCGCCGCGAGCTCGACGTGATGCGCGACCATATCGCCAAGGTCGCGGACGAAGTGCGCGCGGCGACCGGCAAGACGGTCGAATACCAGCTCGGCACGATGATCGAACTGCCGCGCGCGGCCCTGCGCGCGGGCGAAATCGCCGAAACGGCGGAGTTCTTCTCGTTCGGCACCAACGACCTCACCCAGACGACGTTCGGCCTGTCGCGCGACGATGCCGCCAATTTCCTGGGCGCGTACGAACAGCAGAAGATTCTGCCCCGCGACCCGTTCGTGACGCTCGACCAGGAGGGCGTGGGCGAGCTCGTGAAAATGGGCTGCACGCGCGGGCGCGCGACGCGCCCCGATCTGAAGCTCGGCATTTGCGGCGAGCATGGCGGCGATCCGGCGTCGATCCATTTTTGCGAAAGCGCCGGGCTCGACTACGTATCTTGTTCGCCCTACCGCGTGCCGATCGCGCGCCTGGCGGCCGCGCAAGCCGCGCTGCAGGCGGCATCGGCAAATTTGCCGATCGCCAAGAAACCGGCGGCGAAAAAAGTGGCACCCGCCCTCGACCGGCACGCGCGCGTGCGACTGGAAGCGGCGCGTCGGAATCCGGCGCGCAAGATGCCCAAGCGCAAAGCGCCGCGCGTGGCGGCCCCCGTCCTCAAGAAAAAACCCGTCGTCAAAAAGAAACCGGTCGCGAAGAAAAAGCCGAAGCCGAAGGGCAAGCGCTAGAAATTCGCCCAGGCCGGCCGTTCGGCCAGCAGCGTCGCTTCGCCCGCGACCAGCGCCGACGGTTTGTCGAGCGCGTCGAGGCGGATCAAAGCGAGGCCCCGGCCGCCGACGCTCGAACGCATTTCGCCCGCTTCCGCGCCGTCTTGCAGGATCTTCGTGCCGACGGCCGGGGCCGGGCCCGAGATCGCCACGGGCAGCAGGCGCTTTTTGACCAGACCGCGATGTTTCATGCGCGCGGTGACTTCCTGGCCGACATAGCAGCCTTTCTTGAAATCGACGCCGCCCAGCTCGTCGAAACCGTTTTCGAGCAGCAGCGCGTCCTCGATCGCGAGGTCGCGGCTGCCGTCGGGCACGCCCAGCGACACGCGCAGCGCGTCGTAAGCGCCGGCATCGCCCAACGCGAAACCGTGCTCGGCCGCGATCGGCGCCAAGGTTTGCGCGGGCAGCAAGGCGCGCACGCCGAGCGCCGACAAACGCGGATCGACATAGACGATGCCGCCGGCGAGTTGCTTGGCCGCACCCGGCGTTTCGGGCAAGCCGAACGCGGCGGCGGCGTCCGCGCCCCAAAAGGCGCCTGCGGCAAAATCGGGCGCGAGGTCGAGCGCGATCTTGGCGCGCAGCTTGTAGATTTTGAGTCGGCGCAGCAAATCGCCCAGGCGCGCGGCCTCGCCTTCGAGCAGCACCGCGTTGCCGATTTCGAGCATGAAGAATTCGTGCAGGAAGCGGCCCTGGGCGGTCAGGAACCCCGCATGCAGCGCCGTGTCGGCCGCGATCTTGGTGGCGTCGCTCGAGACGAGTCCTTGCAGGAAGTTTTTGCGCTCGTCGCCCGTCACGCGCAAGGCGGCGCGAACGGCAAGCGGCAGAAAAAAGCGGGCGGACATGGCGGTTTCTCCCGACGCAACGAGCGACATCCAGCAGTTAGGCGAACCGTGCCCGCTTGGCAAGGGGTGCCGGGCGGGCCTATAACCCAGCCATGTCAAAACGCATCTGCTTTCTCGACGATTCGCTCGAATATGACGGCTTCAGCCCGACCAGCCGCCCGCTCGACGGGCCGCAAAAGGCGGTCGCCTACTTGGCGGCGTCGCTGGCCCAGCGCGGCCATGCGGTGACGGTCGTCACGCGCGCGTCCATTCCGCTGACCTGCGACGGCGTCGCCTATCCGGGGCTCGAGGGCGAGCGCCCGGAAAGCTGCGATCTGCTGGTCGCGGCAGGCGACCCCACGCAGTTCGATCTGGTCAAGAATGCCGCGACGCGCGTGCTGTGGGCGACGGGCGCGCCCGCCGCGCTCGCCACACCCCAGTGGCAGGGCGTGTGGCAGCGCCTGTCGCCGCAGCTCGTGTTCCACACCGACGCGCAGCGCGACCATGCGAGTCTGCACGGTTTGTCCGCCCATGTGATCGCGCCCGCCCCGGGCCCATCTTATGTCGAGGATATTGTCGAGCCTGCAACCGAGCCGCCGGTCGCCGTGACGGTGTGCCATCCGCAAAACGGCCTGGCGGCGCTGATCGATCTCTGGACCGAGCAGGTGCATCCGCAGGCGATGGATGCCGAACTGCATGTCTATTCGAGCCTGCTGGACCGCGCGGCGCTGAGCGGGCTCGTGTCGGCCGATCTGCTCGCGATCCACGAGAAGGTGCAGGCGGCGGGATCGCACGGCGTGTGCGTCAAGCGTCCGCAGCCCGACCCGCAGATGGCATCGGCGTATCGGCGCGCGCGCGCCTTTCTGCATCCGGGCAACGAAGGGGAAACCGTGGCGCTGCCGCTGGTGGACGCGCAGGCCGCCGGTTTGCCGTCCGTGAGTTTTGCGGCCGGCCACGCCGCGCAAACGCGCATCGTCGACGGCCGCACGGGTTTCGTTGCGAGCGACGTGCAGGCCTACGCCGCCAGCGTCGTGCGCTTGCTGACGGGCGAGGAGCCGCATCGCGCGATGGCGGCCGATTGCCGCGAATGGCAGCGCGGACGCAGCTGGGCGATCGCCGCGGCCGAATGGGAAGAACGGTTTTTATGAAGCTGCTGTTCGTCACGGCGAACCGTATTGGCGACGCGATGCTGGCGTCGGGCGTGCTGGCCGAACTGTGCCGCCGCCATCCCGATGCCCGCGTTACCGTCGCGTGCGGCCCCCTGGCCGCGCCGCTGTTCGAAGCGCTGCCCCAGCGCGCGCAAACGATCCTGCTCGCCAAGGGACCCGGCAAAACGCACTGGCTGTCGCTTTGGTTGCAAACGGTCGGACAGGCCTGGGATTTGGTCGTGGATATGCGCGGCTCCGGCCTTGGCTGGTTTTTGCGGGCATCGAAGCGCGTGCGGCAAGCCGGGCGCGATGCGGGCCTGCATCGCGTGGAAGATGCCGCGCGCGTGCTCGGTTTCAGCCCGCCGCCCGCACCCGTTCTGTGGCTGGGCGAGGCCGAAAAACGCGCGGCCGCGCATCTGCTGGGCGACGGCCCGATCCTGGCGCTGGGCGCCACCGCCAATTGGACGGGCAAAATGTGGCCGGCCGAACGGTTTTTGGAACTGGCCGAACGCCTTGCTGCGCCGTCCGGCATTTTGCCGGGCGCACGCATTGCCGTGTTCGGCGGCCCCGGCGAGCGCGACGCGGCCGCGCCGTTGCTGGCGGGCTTGGGCAGTCGCGCGCTCGATTTTGTCGGCACGCAGCCTTTGCCGGTCGCGGCCGCCGCGATCGCGCGCACCGCACTTTATGTGGGCAACGATTCGGGCCTCATGCATGTGGCCGCCGCCGCCGGCGTGCCGACGCTCGGCCTTTTCGGTCCGTCGGACGAGCGCAATTTCGGCCCTTGGGGCGCGCATTGCGCGGTCGTGCGCACGGCCGAGAGCAAGGACGAACTTTTTGCGCGCATCGACTACCAGCCCGTCGGCGCGCATTCGCTGATGGGCTCGATTTCGGTCGAGGCGGTCGCTGTCGCCGCCGAAGCCTTGTTCGCGCGCGCCCACAAGGCGGCGGCATGAGGCTCAGCGCCCTGATCGTCGCGCGCAACGAAGAAAAGCGCCTGCCCGCATGCCTTGCGGGCGTCGCTTTTGCCGACGAGATCGTGGTGGTGCTCGACCGCACGACCGACGCCAGCGAAAAGATCGCGGCGGCGGCAGGCGCCAAGACGATATCCGGCGAATGGCCGCGCGAGGGCGACCGGCGCAATGCGGGCATCGCTGCCTGTACCCAAGATTGGATTCTCGAAGTGGATGCGGACGAACTTGTTTCGCCCGCACTCGCCGCCGAAATCCGCGCGGTCGTTTCGGCCAGCACCGCCGCGCGCCATTCGATTCCGGTCGACAACTATATCGGCACGCGTCTGGTGCGCTACGGCTGGGGCGCGTCGTTCGGCAAGTCGGGCTATTGGGGCCTGTTCCGCAAGGGCAGCAAAATCTGGGGCCGCGAGCGCGTACACCCAAAAATTGTTCTGACGGGCGATGCGGGCGCGCCGCTTGTCCATCCGATCAAACACGAGGTCGACCGCAATCTCTCCGAGACGATCAAACGGCTCGACCGCTACAGCGACGCGCGCGCGGCCGACCTGCGCGAGGCGGGCGACAGGGACGAGACGGCGCGCTATGTGCGCCGGTTTTTCTCGCGTTTCTGGAAATGCTATGTCGCGCGCAAGGGCTATCGCGAAGGCGGCTACGGGCTGGTGATCGCAGCGCTTGCGGGGCTGTTTCCGCTGGTCTCGCATCTGAAGGCGAGGGACGAAACGCCGCCGGACGCCAAAGGCTGATTGCCGATGGCGCGCATCGTCCTTGCCGACGACGGGGTCGCGTTCGACGGCAGCACCCACGCGGGCAAGCCTGCGGGCGGCGCGGAAACGGCGTTCGTGCGGCTGGCCGAAGCGCTGGCCCGGCAAGGCCACGAGGTGCTGGCGTTCGCCAGCGGCGCCGCCCGCATCGTGCACGAAGGCGTCGCATGGGCGCCGATCGACGGCGGATTGCCGCAAGCGGCCGATCTCTATGTCGCCAATCGCAGCGCGCATTTGCTGACGCATGTGCCCGGCGCCGCGCAGAAATTTTTCTGGCTGCACAACGATCCGGGCTACCTGTTGAAGCCGCGCTATTTGGCGCCGCTGCTGCGCCATTGGCCGACGCTGGTGTTCGTGAGCCACGCGCAGGCGAAGGCCGCGTCGCCGGTCTTGCCGGGCCGCAAGCGCCATGTGATCGCGCTCGGCCTCGACGCGGCGTTTCGCGATGCGGGCGAACGCGCGCCGCCCGCACCGCTCGCCTTGTACGCGGCCAATCCGCTGCGCGGGCTTGCGACGCTTGCCCCCTTGTGGACGAACGCGATCGCGCCGGGCCTGCCGCAGGCGCGCCTGCAGGTGCATACAGGGCTCGGGCTTTACGGCGCGCCCGCCAAGCCGCGCACGAAGACCGCGATGCAGGCCGCGATCGACGCGGCGCGCGCGGCCATCGGCCCGCAATTCGCGCTGGACGATTTGTTGGATCGGACGCAGCTTGCGGCGACGCTGCTGGCGACGCGCGTCTATCTGTACCCCGGCGACGAAACCGAAACCTTCTGCCTGTCGGTCGCCGAAGCGCAAGCGATGGGCGTGCCGTGCGTGGTGATGGCGCGCGGCGCCCTGGTCGAGCGCGTGGTGCACGGATCGACCGGGTTCGTCGCGAACAGCGACGCCGAATTTGCCGAGGCGGCGCGCCGCCTGCTGGCCGACGACGAAGTGTGGCTCGCCCAGCATCGCGCGTGTCTGGCAACCCAGCGCGGGCGCGGCTGGAACGACATGGCGGCCGAGTTCGCGCAGCGGGCGGGGCTCTAGATGCGCGTGCTCGGTCTGATGGCGGGGGCCAAACAGGGCGGCGCCGAAGCGTTTTTCGAACGGCTGGCGCTTGCGTTTGGCGGCGAATTCTCGGCCGCCATCCGGCACGACAATGCGCGGGTGGCCCGCCTGCAAGCGGGCGGCGTTGCGGTCGAACAGATGGCGTTTGGCGGCGCGCTCGACATCCAAACGCCGTGGCGCCTGGCCCAAAAAATCGACCGCGAGTCGCCCGATATTATGTTGGCCTTTATGAGCCGCGCCGCCGCCAAACTGCCGCCGCGCTTTTTGACCCGCAAGAAGCCCGTCTATGTCGGGCGCCTGGGCGGGTACTACGATCTCAAATACTACCGGCGCTGCGACCGGCTGGTCGCCAACACACCGGATATTTGCGACTGGATCGTGCGCCAGGGCTGGCCCGCCGAGCGCGTCTTTTATCTCCCGAATTTTGTCGAGGCCAGTGCCGCCGACCCGGTCGACCGTGCGACCCTCGATACGCCGGCCGGGGCCAAACTTGTGCTGGCACTTGGCCGTCTGCACGCCAACAAAGCGTTCGACGTGTTGCTGGCGGCGATGGCGAACGTGCCGAACGCGTATCTTTGGATCGCGGGCGAGGGGCCGCTCGAGCGCGCGTTGCGGGGCCAGGCGGAGGCGCTCGGCATTGCCGGGCGCGTGCGCTTCCTGGGCTGGCGGCGGGACACGGGCGCGCTGTTGGCGGCGTGCGACGTGCTGGCCTGCCCGTCGCGGCACGAGCCGCTTGGCAATGTCGTGCTCGAAGCCTGGGCGCAGGCGCGTGCCGTGGTCGCGGCCAAGTCCCAGGGGCCGACAGCTTTGGTCGCGGACGGCAAAACCGGTTTGCTGGTGCCCGTCGACGATGCGGGGGCGCTGGCGGCAGCACTGCGACTGGCGCTCGAAACGCCGTCGCTGGCCCAGGAGCTTGCGCAAGCCGGCTTTGCCGCGTACCAGAACGGCTACACGAAAGCGGCGGTCGTCGCCCGCTACCGCCAGTTTTTCGAGGAGGCGTGCGGCTAGCATGTGCGGCATTGCGGGCATCATGCTGCGGCCGGGCGCCGTCCTGCCGGCGGGGCTGCTGGAAAAAATGGGCGCCGCGATCGCGCATCGCGGCCCCGACGGTACCGGCACCTACCAAGCGGGCGACGTCGCGTTTGTGCATAATCGCCTTGCGATTATCGACCTTGCGACGGGCGACCAGCCGTTGCGCGAGCCCGGCGGCGGCGTGCTCGTGGCCAACGGCGAGATCTACAACCATGTCGAGCTGCGCCAGAAGCTTGCGGACTTCGCCTTCAAGACGCAGTCCGACTGCGAGCCGCCATTGGCGCTCTATCGGCGCGACGGGCTTGGCTATGCCGATGTGCTGCGCGGCATGTACGCGATCGCGCTGCACGACGCGCGCGCGGGCAGGCTCGTGCTGTCGCGCGATCCGTTCGGCATCAAGCCGCTCTATGTGGCGCGCGCGGATATCGGCGTGGCCTTCGCCTCGGAAGCGCAGGCGCTGCGCGGCGCCGGGTTCGGGTCGGGCGCGGTGCGCGCCGACAAACGCGCCGAACTGCTGGAGATGCAGTTCCAGACCGGTGCCGCGACGATTTTCGACGGCATCGAGCGCGTGCTGCCGGGCGAAACGCTGGTCCTCTCGCAAGGCCAGATCGTCGAGCGCCGCCGCCGCCAGGCGTTGCCCGCAGGCGCGCCTGCGGCGATGTCGGCCGCGGACGCGCGCGCGACCTTCGACGCCACGTTCCAGGACAGCGTGCGAATCCACCAGCGGGCCGACGTGCCCTACGGCATGTTCCTGTCGGGCGGCGTCGATTCGTCGGCCGTGCTCGCGATGATGGCGCGGCTCAACGAGCGGCCCGTGCGCGCCTTTACCGCGTATTTTCCAGAAACCAAAGCGGCCGACGAGCGCGGCGCGGCCAACGCCGTCGCCACGGCGTGCAACGCGAACCTTGCCGAAATCCCCGTGACGGCCGCCGATTTCTGGACGCATCTGCCCGCGATCGCCGCCGCCATGGACGATCCGGCCGCCGACTACGCGATCGTGCCGACATGGCTGCTGGCGCGCGCCGCGCGCGCCGACGGATTGAAAGTGGTGCTGTCGGGCGAGGGCGGCGACGAATTGTTCGCGGGCTACGGGCGCTATCGCAGCGTCGTCAAACCCTGGTGGCTCGGCGGGCGCGCGATGCGCCGGCGCGGCACGTTCGACGGGCTCGGCATTCTGCGCGCCGACACCAAGGGCTGGCGCGACGGCATGCACGCCAGCGAATCGCGCGCGCGCACGCCCGGCCGCACGCCGCTGCAAGCGGCCCAGGCCGTCGATATCGACGCGTGGCTGCCCAACGACCTGCTCGCCAAACTCGACCGCTGCCTGATGGCGCACGCGGTCGAAGGCCGCACGCCGTTCCTCGATCCCGAAATGGCGGCGTTCGCCTTTTCGCTGCCCGACGCGTTCAAGCTGCATCGGCGCTGGGGCAAGTGGATCGTGCGCAGCTGGCTCGACCATGTGCTGCCGCAGGCGCGCGCCTTCGCGCCCAAACAGGGTTTCACCGTGCCCGTGCAAAGCTGGATCGCGGGCGAAGGCGCGCGGCTGGGGCCGCTGGTGGCGGCATCCCAGGCGATCCGCGAGATCGCCTTGCCCGGCGCCGCCGCCCGGCTGTTCGAAAAGGCCGCCGACAAGCGGCGCGGCTTTGCGGCATGGAGCCTGCTGTTCTACGCTTTGTGGCACCGGCGCCATGTGCAGGGCTTGGCGCCCGACTGCGACGTTTTCGAAGCGCTCGCCAGCGCTTGACTTCGAGGAGCAATGCCGATGACCGACCGCCTCGTGATCCGCCGGCCCGACGATTGGCACGCGCATTTTCGCGACGGCGCGATGCTGGAAACCGTGGCGCCCTTCACGGCGCGCCAGTTCGCGCGCGCGATCGCCATGCCCAATCTGGTGCCGCCGACGACCACGGTCGAAGCCGCCGCCGCCTATGCGCAGCGCATCCGCAAGGCGGCGGGCGCCGGGTTCGAGCCGCTGATGACGTGCTATCTGACCGACACGCTCGATCCCGACGAGGTCGAGCGCGGCTACGTCGAGGGCGTGTGGGTCGCGGCCAAGCTCTATCCCGCGCACGCCACGACCAACTCCGCGCACGGCGTCAGCGACATCGCGAAGATTTCGCGCGTGCTCGAGCGCATGCAGCGCATCGGCATGAAGCTGCTCGTGCATGGCGAGGAAACCGCCAAGCATATCGACATTTTCGACCGCGAGGCGGCGTTCATCGACAGCAAACTGGCCGGGCTCGTGCGCGATTTCCCGGCCCTCAAGATCGTCTTCGAGCACATCACCACGAAAGAGGCCGCCGATTTTGTCGCAAGCGGCCCTGCGACGCTCGCGGCCACGATCACGCCGCACCATCTGATAATCGACCGCAACGCGATTTTCGAAGGCGGCATCCGTCCCCATCTCTATTGCCTGCCGATCGCCAAGCGCAGCCACCATCGAACGGCGCTGCGCGCGGCGGCGACCTCGGGTTCGCCCAAGTTCTTTTTGGGCACCGACACGGCGCCGCACGCCGTGCACGCCAAGGAAGCCGCGTGCGGGTGCGCGGGCATTTTCAACGCGCCCGCGGCGCTCGAGGCGTATCTGCGCGTGTTCGACGAAGAAAACGCGCTCGACCGCTTCGAAGCCTTCGCGAGCCTCAACGGCCCGGCCTTCTACGGCCTGCCCGCCAACGAGGAACGCGTCGCGATAACGCGCGCGTCCGTGACGGGCATCGCGCGCGTGCCGGGACCCGCGGGCGACATCGTCGCGTATCTGGGCGGACAGGAATTGGGCTGGCGGATTTCGCCGGCTTAGCCTACGAATTTTGTTCAAAAATCGGCAACGGGAGGGATCGATGGAAGGCTGTATCGTCGGCTGGTCGCACGGCAAGTTCGGCAAGCGCGAAGGCGCGGACCTGGAAGCGCTGCTGGCCGAGGTGTGCCTTGGCGCGCTCGTCGATGCGGGGCTGGGCCCCGACGATGTGGACGAAATCTATGTCGGCCATTTTGGCGGCGGGTTCGTCAAGCAGGATTTTCCGGCGTCCCTGGTGCTGCAAACGTCCGACAAGTTCCGTTTCAAGCCGTCGACGCGCGTCGAAAACGCGTGCGCGACGGGCTCGGCCGCCGTGCATTTGGGCTTGACCTCGATCGCCGCCAAGCGCGCGCGCGTGGTGCTCGTGGCGGGCGTCGAGAAAATGACCGAAACGCCGGGCGACGTGGTCGGCGGCATCCTGATGAAGGCGAGCTACGTCAAGGAAGAAGACCGGCCGGGCATGAGCTTTGCGGGCGTCTTCGGCCATATCGCGCAGCTCTACGCGCAGCGCTACGGCGATCCTTCCGACGCGATGGCGCGCATCGCCGCCAAGAACCACAAAAACGGCTGCGCCAATCCGTACGCGCAATTGCGCAAGGATCTGGGGTTCGAGTTCTGCAACGCCGTGTCGGACAAGAACCCGCTGGTCGCAGGACCCTTGCGCCGCACCGATTGCAGCCTGGTGTCCGACGGGGCGGCCGCTCTGGTGCTGGCCGATCTTGGCACGGCCATGTCGCTCAAAAAGGCGGTGGCGTTCCGCGCCGCCCAGCAGGTCAACGACTATCTGCCGATGAGCCGGCGCGACATCGTCGCGTTCGAGGGCTGCGCCGAGGCGTGGCGGCGCGCCTATGCCCAAGCGCGCGTCGGCATCGACGATCTGAAACTGGTCGAAACGCACGACTGCTTCACGATCGCCGAATTGCTGCAATACGAAGCGATGGGCTTGGCCAAACCCGGCCAGGGCGGCGCGCTCGCGCGCGAGGGCGCCACGTCCAAGGACGGGCGCTTGCCCGTCAACGCGTCGGGCGGGCTCAAATCCAAGGGCCATCCGATCGGCGCCACGGGCGTTTCGATGCACATCATGGCCGCGATGCAGGCGACGGGCACGGCCGGCGACATGCAGGTCAAAAACCCCGGCCTCGCGGGCGTGTTCAACATGGGCGGCGCCGCAGTCGCAAACTATGTTTCGATATTGGACCCAATCCGGGTGTAGAATACACCCGTAGTCGGAGTCCGGTCGGAGAAAAACAATGACGCTGCGCTTCAAGCTCTATGCGCTGACGCTGGTGCTGTCGGCGATGGCCCTGGTTTTTGTGGCGCTGCGCGCCGCCGAGGCGCTGGCCGTGCGCAACGCGCTTGCCCAGGCCGTGTCGATCAACGCGATCGCGGATCGCTATCTTGCCGCCGCCGCCGATTGGGCGGTCGAACGCGGAACGGCCAACACGCTGATCGCCAACCCGGCGGCGGCAACGCAAGCCCAGCGCCAGACGATCGCCCAGCGCCGTCAGGCGGCCGACGCGGCGTTTGCCGATGCGGGCCGCCTCGTGGCGCAGGCCGCGTTCCTGCCCGAAGCGGCGCGCCAGTTCCATGCGCGCGCGCTCGAACGCCAACGGGCGGTCGCCGCCTTGCGCACCCGTATCGATGCCGTTTCGAACGTCGAGCCCGATCTGGTGCGCGACTGGTTTCCCGCGATCAGCGGCCTTGTGCTGGCGAGCATGGATGCGCGCATGGAAATCGAGCGCCAATTGTCGGGCGAAGTGCCGCTCGATTTGCGCACGCTGTTCGAGGTCAAGGGCCTGCTCGCGACGATGGGCGAATTTGCCGGGCGCGAGCGCGGCGGGATTGCCGGGGCGATCGCCTCCGGGCGGCCGCTTGGCGTCGCCCAGGCGCTGGTGCAGGGCGAAAATCGCGGCCAGATCGCGCTGTCGCAATCGCGCCTCGACACGCTCGCGCGCGGCGCGGCGCCCGATGTCGCGCGCGCGATCGGCGCGGCCAAGACCGCGTATTTCGACGATTTCGGGCAGTTGCGCGCGCGCGTGCTGGCGGCGGCCAATGCGGGCGAGCCCTATCCGGTTCCGGCGGGCGAATGGTTTGCCCAAGCCACGGCCGCGATCGAAAAAATTATCGCCGCGCAATCGGCCGCAACGAACCACGCCCAGGCGCTGGCCGAGGCCGCCACCGCACGCGCGACCGCCGATCTTACGGCGGCAATCCTGGTCGGGCTTGCGGTGCTGGCGATCGCGGTGCTGGCCTTGTGGATGGTGGCCGTGCAGATCGCGGGGCCGCTGCTGGGCATGGCGGCGGCGATGCGCAAACTGGCCGACGGCAATCTGGCGACGGCGGTGCCGGGCGTCGGGCGCAGCGACGAAATCGGCGGCATGGCCGCCGCCATGGAAGTGTTCAAAGCCAACGCGACCGAAAACGAACGGCTCAAGGCCGCGCAACAGGAAGCCGACCGGCAGGCCGAAGCGAACAAGCGCGCGGCGCTGCTCGGCATGGCCGAAACGGTCGAGCGCGAAACGACGGCGGCGGTGGCGGGGGTCGCCTCGGCAACGCGCGAGGTCGACGGCATGGCCGACGGCATGGCCAAGCGCGCGGTAACCGTGGGTGAAAACGCGCAGTCGGTCGCAGCCGCGTCCGAAGAAGCGCTCAGCAACGCCCAGACCGTCGCCTCGGCCGCCGAGGAACTGACGAGCTCGATCCGCGAGATCGCGGCGCAAATGGGCCGGGCCAGCGCCGCCACGCGCCAGGCGGTCGAAACCGGCGCCGACGCGCGCGCCAAAATCGGCGCTTTGTCGGCGGCGGTCGGGCGCATTTCCGACGTCACCAAACTGATCGGCCAGATCACCAGCCAGACCAATCTGCTGGCGCTCAACGCCACGATCGAGGCCGCGCGCGCGGGCGATGCGGGCAAAGGTTTTGCGGTCGTGGCATCGGAGGTCAAAAACCTCGCGAGCCAGACCTCGCGCTCGACCGAAGATATCGACCGCCAGGTCGCCGAAATCCGCGCCGCGACCGACGAGGCGGTCGCCTCGGTGGCCGCGATCGCCGACAGCATCGCCGAAATCGACGCGGTCGCCAATTCGGTCGCCACCGCCGTCGAAGAACAGGGTGCGGCGACGCAGGAAATCGCGCGCAACGTGACCCAAACCACGATGGCGGCGCAGGAGGTTTCGACGCGCATCGCGACCGTGTCGAGCGATGCCGACGAAGTCGGCCGCCGCTCGCTCGAAATGCGCGGATCGGTCGAGAGCGTCACGAAAAACATCGAAAAGCTCAAATCGACGCTCGTGCGGGTGGTGCGCACCTCGACTGCCGAAGCCAACCGGCGAAAAGACGTGCGCCGCCCGGTGCGGCTGTCGGGCACGCTGGCCGATGGCGCAAAAGTCGCCGTCGTCGATATTTCCGAAGGCGGCGTCCAGCTGGCCGAAGCCGGGAAATTGGCGGCGGGTGCGCGCGGACGCCTGATGCTCGACGGCTACGCCAGCGCGATCGCGTTCGAGGTGCGCGACGTGTCCGACGGCCATGCGCATCTCAAATTCGAGGCGGCAAACGATCCGGCTTGGCACGACTTTGTGGCGCGCCAGGCCAAGTAGGTTTTCGGCAGTGATCTGTTAACTATTCCGTTGTAACGTCCGGCGCATGAAAGGTCCGGTTCTTCTCGTCGATGCGCGCGCGGGCGAAAGCCTGAAGACTGCCCAAGCCCTGGCCGAAGCGGGCTACGAGGCCGTGTGCGCGCCGACCCCGCACGACGCGTTCGCCAAATACGGCAAGCTCGATCTGCGGTTTGCGGTCGTCGAACTCGACTCGCTGGCGCCGGCCGTTGCGGCGGCGACCGCCAAGCTCAAATCGCGCTGGCCGTATCTGGCGGTCGTGGCGCTCGCCAAAGCCCAGCGCGGCAAGACCGATACCGAAATGCTGGCGGGCGCGCGCGCCGTCGGCGCGCACGCGTTTTTTGTCCATCCCGTGGCGCCCGCCGACCTTGCGCGTCGGCTCGACGAGCTGGCGCGCCAAGGCTACGGCGCGCGCGAACGGCGGCGCACGGCCCTGGTCGTCGACGACAGCGAGACGGTCGGCGAAATCATGCGCTCCTATCTCAAGAAAAACGGCTTCAACACGGTCGTCAAGACGACCTGGGAAGCGGCCTTGAGCGGCTGGGACACGCTGGGCGTCGATCTGGTCTTTACCGACATCTTCATGCCCGGCATGGGCGGCGTCGAAGGCATTCGCCATGTCCGCGCCAATTGGGCGGCCTTGCCTATCGTCGCGTTTTCCGAGGGGCTTGGCGGCCGCATGGAATCCGACAAAGCGTTGCTGGCGGCGGAAAAAATCGGCGCCGACGCGACGTTGGCCAAACCTCTCAGCGAAAAGCGCGTGATGGATGTGGTGCGGCGCGTGCTGCCGGCCCCGGAACCGGACCGCGCGAGCGCGTAACCAACGGGCGCAGGCGCGCGAAGCGCTCTCCGGGAAGCAAAACCGATCCCGGAGGGTATCCAGTGGCGTCATTCGAAGCAGCCGAGGCTTTTGCGCGCGTCGAGCGCGGTATGCTGGCGCATCTGCCTGCGGCCGGTCCGGCCTTGGCCGCAACGCTTGCTGCCGATCCCGATTTCGCCTTGGCCCACGCCGTCCAGGGGCTGGGCGCTTTGTCGTTGGCGCGCACGGCTTTGCGGCCGGTCGCCCAAGCGGCGCTCGCAAAGGCCAAGGCGTGTTCGCGCATCGATGCGCGTGCAGCCGACTTTATTGCGGCGTTGGCGGCCTGGAATGCGGGCCATATGCGCGCTGCGGCGACGCGCCTGGAAGCGCGCGTGGCGGCGGATCCGGGCGACGCGCTGGCCTTCAAGCTCGCCCATTCGATCCGCTTCATGGCGGGCGACCTGCCGGGCATGCTGCGCGCCAGCAGCGCCGCCGCGCGCCATTTTCCGGCCGACGCGCCGGGCGGCAGTTTCGTGCTGGGCTGCCATGCGTTTGCGCTCGAGGAAGCGGGCGACTATGCGGCCGCCGAAGCCGTCGGGCTGGCGGCGGTCGAGGCCGAGCCGTCCGACGCGTGGGGGTTGCATGCGGTCGGCCATGTCTACGAGATGACGGGCCAGGCGCGGCGCGGCGCCGAGTGGCTCGAAAAGACCCGGCCCGACTGGCGCAACTGCAACAATTTTGGCCTGCATGTGGCCTGGCACCTGGCGCTGTTCCGTCTGGAACTGGGCGACGGCGAGGCGGCGCTCGCCCTCTACGATGCGGCCGTGCGCCCGGCTGGCAGCGACGAATATCGCGACGTGGCGAACGCGGTCTCGCTGCTCGTGCGCATCGAGCAGGCCGGGATCGGCACCGGCGGGCGCTGGGCCGAGCTTGGCGAGCATGCCAAACGTTTTGCCGAGGACGGCGAATTGGTGTTCGCGATGCTGCATCGCTTGCTGGCGGCCGCGCGCGCGGGCGAGGCGGCGGCGGCGGCGGCGATCGCGGGCCAGATCGCCGCGAGCGCGGCGCGCGACGACGACCAGGGCCGGACGGCCGCGCGCGTCGGCGTGCCGCTTGCAGCGCGCCTGCTCGACCGCGTTCCGGCGGATGCCGATATCGGCGCGTTGCTGGCAAGCCTGCCCGAAATCGGCGGCAGCCATGCGCAGCGCGACGTGTTCGTGCGCGCCCTGGCGCACGACGCGTTTTTGCGCGGCGACTGGAGCGTCGCGCACCGCGTGCTCGCCTATCGCCATCGCAACCGCATGCCCGACCGGTTCGACCATTTGCTGCAGCAGCGCCGCACCGCGCACGCGTCTGCGGATTTCCGCCTGCAGCTGTAGCGCCGCCCGCGCGGGTTTATTTTTGTTTGCAAAGCTGCTAGCTTCGCGCCGTGTCGTTTGCAGTTTTCGATCCTTCGCCCGAGGCGCCGTTCGGCGCGCGGCTGCGCCATGCGGGCCTTGCGACCGCGTTCGATTACTGGGCGTCGCTGGCGCGGCATGGCACGCCCGCCTACCGCGCGTTCGATCCGATGGCGATCGCAGCGCTGCTGCCCGATCTGCAGGTCATTCGCCGTACGGCGGACGGCGATTTTCGCATCGACCTGTCGGGCGAGTCGGTGGCGGCGCTGATCGGCGCCAACAATGCGGGACGCGCGCTGTCGCAAATCATGGCGCCGCCGCAATTTGCCGAGCGCAAGGCGCTGTTCGGGCGCGCCTTGGCGGACGCGCTGCCGGTCGCCTACAGCAGCTATCTGGTGATTCCGGGCCGCGAGCATATGCGCCAAAAGCGGCTGCTGCTGCCGTTCGCGGAAAACGGGTCGGCCGCCGATCTGCTGATCGCGATGATCGTCGGCGTGCCGATCGCGCCGCACGACCGCGCGTCGCCGGACGCCGAAGAAGGGCCCATCGAAGCGATCGCGGCCGGGCCGCAGGATATTCCGGGCCGGACATTCCGAGGTTGACACCGTCAACATAGGCATGCGAGACATCGGGGGCAAAATCCTCGGAGCCGGTTCGATGCCCCAATCCCTGCCGTCCTTTTCCAGGCGCCTTGCCGTTGCGGGCGCGTCGCTGCTGCTCCTGGCGCTGGCCCTGGCGCTAGGCGGCTGCACGATCGCGACGCCCTACCGCGCGATCCAGCACGCGCAAGCGCCCGCCGACGGCGACACGGTCGTCGTCGCGATCACGAAAGCGGTCGTCGATCCCGCAACGCGCGGACCCTTCGATGCGCAGGTGCGCGCCGTGCTTCGCAGCATGCCCGGCCAGCCGGGATTGGTCGGGTACAGCGTGCGGCGCGAACTGTTCGGGCGCAATCTGTGGACCCTGACCGTGTGGGAAAACGACGCCGCGCTTGCCGCGTTTGCCAAAGGCGCCGCGCACAGCGAAGCCGTGCGGGTCGGCAGTCCGGCCTTGCAGGATGCGCGTTTTGCGCGCCTGACGATGCCGCGCGGCGCGCCGCCGCTCAGTTGGCCCGCGGCGCTCGAGATTTTGCGGGTTTCGGGGCGCGACTACTGAAGGTGGGCGCAAGCGGGGGCGCGGGCGCGGCAAGCGCCTGGCCCAGGCGCGCGAACGCATGCGCGCCGAACGCGGCCATCGTGCCGGCCGGCAGATCGAGCCCGGCGCTCGCCTTCGTTTCCAGAATGCTGGCAATGCCGTGCACGGCGGCCCACACGAACAGCGCGTCGCCGGCCGCAAGCGGGTCGTTCGGGCCCGCGCGCCCGGGCAAGCGGCCGACGCACGCGCGCAGCAGGCCAAAAGCGTGGCGCGCGCGACGCATCATTTCGGGATGCGCCGCCGGATCGGGCAGCGGCGTTCCGAACATCAAGCGGTAGTTCAGCGGATGCGCGCGCGCGTAGCCGACATACGCGGCACCCATGCGCGACAGGTCGGCCTGCGCGTCCGCGGTCGGCGGATGCGCGTCGAGATGCGCCGCGAAGGCCGCGAATGCGCGCGCGACCACTTCGGCCAGCAAATGGTCGCGGCTCGCAAAATGTTTGTAGGGCGCCTGGTGCGATACGCCCAGGCGCCGCGCCACGTCGCGCAGGCTGAGCCCTTCGATGCCGACCTGCTCGATGACCGCCAGCGCCTGTTCCACGCAGTCCTCGCGCAGGCCGCCCTCGGTCGTGCGCGCGCGCCGTTTTGCGGTTTCAGTCCGCGGGGCCGACGCCTTGCGGTCGGGCGGCCGACGAGGGGTCGTTGCCATGTGTTCGCCTTGTCATGCCGGCCATCACGAGGGCCATGATCCGCACGCGAAGCGCGCGCGGCAGCACGCTCAAGGATGCCTCAAGTCCTTTGGCAAGCCAACCCGGTCGCACGACCGCGCGCCGGCCAAGGGCTGCCAACGTGCCCCGCGCCACGGCAGTCGTATTCGCCGCGAGCCCCATCGTCATGCCCGCCCGCGCGGCAAAGCCGCTGGCGACCGGACCGGGGGCGCTGGCCAGAATATCGACCGACGCGCCCGCAAGTTCGAGGCGCAGGGCCTCGGCGAAGCTCTGCACGAACGCCTTCGTCGCCGCATAGACCGCCGCGCGCGGCACGCCCTGGAACGCGACAAGCGAACTCATCAAAACGATGCCGCCGCGCCCGCGCGCGACGAAGCGGCGCGCGAAGGGCTGCGCAAGCGCCACGACCGCGCGGCAATTGACGTCGATCATCGACAGATCGTCCGCCAGTTGTCCGTCCACGAACGGACCCGACGTGCCGAAGCCTGCGGCTGCCACCAGCAGGCCCGCATCCAGGCCGACGGTCGCATCGAGCACCGCGCCGATGCCCTCGGGCGTGGCCAAGTCGGCCGCGACCGCGCGCACGTCGCGCCCGAATTCGCGGCGCAGGCTTGCGGCGATTTCCTCCAGCCGCGCGGCGCGCCGCGCCACCAGCACCAGATCGAATCCCTCCTGCGCCAGATGCCGCGCGATCGCGAGCCCGATTCCGTCCGACGCGCCGGTGACGACCGCCGCCGGGCCGTAGCGTCGCGCCAGTTCGCCGGCTCGCGCGCTCATCGCGCCACCGCCACGTCGATCGCGAGCGCCGCGCAGTCGCAGACCGCAAAGCGCGCCTCGTCGAAACGCGGCGCGCGAAGGCCGGGCCGCACATTGTTCGACACGCCCCACGCCTCGGTGGGGATGCCGAGAATATTCGTGTCGGTTTTTTTGTTGCCGTTCAAGTCGTGCGACACCGCGACGGCATAATCGCCCGGCGGCACGTCGGCAAACCGGCACACGACGCCGCTCGCGCGCGCCGGCAGCCAGACCGATCGCGCCGTCGCCGGATCCATGGGAAACCCCGCCGGCCCCGCATAGAGCGTGCATCCGACCTCGCCCGCGTCGCTCGCGACGCCGCCGATGCGGACTTCGAGCTCGGCCGCGATCGCGGCGGCGCCGCAGGCGAAAACCGAAAGCGATATGGTTGCGGCACGCGCCGCGCGCAGAAAAAACATCTCTTCGCTCCTTTGTTGACAGTGTCTACCTAGCGGATAGCAGGTGCGGTAGACGGTGTCAACTAAAGCGTTGCGCCCCCGCGTGCCCGGGCTGGAGAACGGCGGGAAGGGTTCGTGCCGCGAACGGGTATGTCGGTTCTTCGGCCCGCTATTGGGCGGCTTCGGAGGCTTTGGCGAAGCGCTCGAGGCAATCGTCGCCCAGCGGTTCGAGGGGCGCAAAATCGCGGTTGGCGATCCACGCGGGCCGCTTGAAACGGCGGATCGCGTTGTCGCAGCGATTGAGCGAGAGATACACGATCCAGCGCGACCAGGGCGTGAGGTTCGAGCCCGAGGCATGCACCAGACACGAATGGAAAATCAAAATGCTGCCGGCGGGCCCTTTGGGTGCCACGATGCCGCCGCGTTCGACAAGCCGGGTCACCGTGTCGTTGTCGATGGTCCACAAAGGATAGCTGGTGGTCGTCGTATCGAAGCGCGATTCGATGGCGCCGCGTTTGTGGCTGCCCGGGATGAACATCAGCGGCCCGTTGAATTCGTTGGCGTCGGCCAGAAACAGCGCGATGTTGAAGGCGTTGGGCTCCGGCATGTCGTCGTCGGCTTTCCAGGTCGCGTAGTCCTGGTGCCATTGCCATACAGCGCCGTCGAAGGCGGCTTTGGCGTTCACTTTGAACTGGTGCATGTAGAGCCTGTCCGACCCCAGCAGCCGGGCGCCGGGCGCCAGCAGGCGCGGATGGCGCGCGAGCGCCGCGTAGACCGGGTTCCAGGTCTGCAGGAAAAACGCCGAGCGCGGCGCCTCGCTGCTTTTTTCGCGCACCACCTCCGGTCGGTCTTGCGCGAAGGCGCCGGGCAGTTCGGCGGTCAGCGTCGCGATTTCGCGCGGGCCGAAAACGCCTTCGACGAAAATGTAGCCGTCGCGTTCGAAGGCGTCGATCTGGCTTTGCGACAAATTCATCCGCGCTCTCCCGAAACTGTCATGTTCTTTCGCGTAGTATTGCGCGAAACAGATTCGAGCGGAAGGGGATCGCCTCGTGGACGAGATCGTGTCGCGTATTTTGGCCGTGCTGGAAGGGCCTGCGGGCAGCGCCCATTACGGCGAAGGGGTCAGCGAATGCCAGCACGCATTGCAGGCCGCAACCCTGGCCGAGCGGGCGGGCGCGGCACCCGCGCTGGTCGCGGCCGCGTTGCTGCACGATATCGGCCATCTGCTGCACGGGCTGGGCGAGGACATTGCCGAGCGCGGCGTCGATGCCAAGCACGAGGCGGTGGGGGCGGCGTATCTGGCGCGCCATTTCGCCGACGACGTGGTCGGCCCGGTCGCCTTGCATGTCGATGCCAAGCGCTACCGCGTGGCGGCCGATCCCGCCTATGCGACGACGTTGTCGGCGGCCTCCACGCGTTCGCTGGCGCTGCAAGGCGGGCCGATGGATGCCGACGAAATGAAGCGTTTCATCGTCAAGCGCCATGCGCTCGACGCGCTGCGGCTGCGCGAATGGGACGACCTTGCCAAAGTCGTCGGCCGCCCGACGCCGCCGCCCGCGCATTTCCGCGCCGCCCTCGAAGCGAGCTTGCGGCGCTAGGAAAGCGTGCGGCGCTGGAGTTCGTAAAGCGCGATCGCCGCGGCGTTCGACACGTTGAGGCTTTCGAGCCCTTTTTCGATCGGGATGCGGACCATCAGATCGCAGCGCTCGCGCGTCAAACGCCGCAGGCCCTCGCCCTCGGCGCCGACCACGAGCGCGATTTTGCCCGTCAAATCCGCCTCGTTGATATTGGTCTGCGCTTCGCCCGCAAGGCCCACGCACCAGAAGCCCGCGGCTTTCAAACGGTCGAGCGCGCGCGCCAAATTGACCACGCGCACGAACGGCACGCGTTCGAGCGCGCCCGCCGCGACCTTGGCCAGCACGGCCGTCGCGGTCGGGGAATGGCGCTCGGGCAAAATCACCGCCGCCACGCCGAACCCGGCGCAGCTGCGCACGATCGCGCCGATATTGTGCGGGTCGGTGACCTGGTCGAGCACGACCACGCGCGCATTGTCGTTGTGCTCGGTCGCGCGCGCGATATCGTCGAGGTCGGGATCTTCGAGCCCCTCGACGAGCGCTGCCAGACCCTGGTGGACGGCGGCGCGCGGCAGCAGCCGGTCGATCTGCTCGCGGCTCAAAATCTCGGCATCGGGCAGGCCGCGCGGATGTTCTTCGGCCAAGGTCGCCAGACGCGGCCCGATCGAAGCGTCGATTTCGGCCGCGATGGCGATGCGCAGCACCTTGCGCTGCGGATTGGCGAGTGCGGCCAGCACGGGATGGATGCCATAGAGCCAGGCGCGATTGCCGCCGGGCTGCGGCTGGTTGGGGTCGATGGGGCCGGGGACAAACGGACGCGGCCCCGATGGTCGCAATCCCGTGGGGCGCTCCGGCTTGGGGCGGAATTCGGGTTTGGGCGCGCGATTTTCTGGCGCGCCGCCGTATTTGCGCGTTTTTTTGCTGTCGGCGTGGAATTTTGGCTTTTGCGGCCCGCGTTCGAGCCGCTCCGATCGCTCGGGGCGCTCGGCCCGCTCCGTCCGGGGGCCTTTGAACGAGGGTTTGCCGCCCTTGAACGTCGCGGGCTTCGCGTTCGATCCACGCTGATCGCGGCCGCCGGGCGCCGATGCCTTGCCAAAACGCGGTGCTCGGGTGCCGTATTTGCCTGTCGGGGGCTTGCTTTTGCTCATTTCTGAGCTTAATATGCGCAATCGGTGGATGGTTCAAGTCGCCTGCTTCGGCAATCCTGGGGTTTCCCGGGGCGGCCGGGTGGTGCGGCTTGTTTTGTTGTGAGGTTTAGGCATTGACTTCGACCCCGCTTTCTCTTTAAACCCCGGGTCCGTGCTGCGGACCCTTCGGAGGCTAAGAACCCCGGGGTCGTCGGCATTCCGCCAAAGGCCAGTCCTGGAGACGCGCAGGACCTTCGAAAATCGAAGGTTCCAAAGCTGTCCGGTCGGCCCGATGGCGGTCCAGTCGGTAGGAGGGGTGGCCGAGCGGTCAATGGCAGCAGACTGTAAATCTGCCCTCTCCGGAGTTCGAAGGTTCGAATCCTTCCCCCTCCACCACTGGCCCGGCCCCGGGGTCGCGACGCGACGGGGCAGACGGCGAAGGGGCAGACGGCGCGCAAGGCAACCAGGCACGAGGGGGACGGGGTTCGAAAACGAAACGGGCGCGCGACAATCGGCGGGTGTAGCTCAATGGTAGAGCTCCAGCCTTCCAAGCTGGCTATGAGGGTTCGATTCCCTCCACCCGCTCCAAGCGCAGCGCCCGCAGGAATTCGAGCGACGTCTTAAACGCAACTTCAGGAAACGGACGATCGGAAGCCACCATGTCGAAAGCGAAGTTCGAGCGGAACAAGCCGCACTGCAATATCGGGACGATCGGCCATGTCGACCATGGCAAGACGTCGCTGACGGCGGCGATCACGAAGGTGCTGGCCGAGAC
>Ga0164290_1001526_pt1 | contig 31421 bp, 23 predicted proteins | sample Micstemetagenome_FD_108782 | JGI IMG/M metagenome (GOLD analysis project Ga0164290, IMG submission 108782) | Contaminated culture microbial community from soil near Moab, Utah, USA - Microcoleus steenstrupii SON62 (Illumina Assembly) | ecosystem: Environmental > Terrestrial > Soil > Soil crust...
ACGGCGAGATGAAGCCTTACGACGCCCGTTACGTGGTCTTCCAGACCGACGAAAAGATCAGCACACCCTACGGCGCCACCGGCGTGAAGGTCGCCTCGGTCCAGACCGAAACGGTCGAACCGCTTTACCGCTGGCAGCCGAATCATCCGTATGCCATCCAGGACGGCCCCAAGAAAGGCTATGTGGCCTACCCGAAGGTGAACATGAACGCCGAGTTCGTCGATGCCCTCGTTGCCACGCGGGCTTATGAGGCAAACGTCGGCGCCATGGAAATCACCAAGACCATGAGCCAACAAACACTCCGCATCCTCGGCTAACGCTGCTTTACAAAACACTGCTCGCGAAAAGACCGCCCATCGCCGTAAGGCCCAGCCATGACGTCCATCACCAGCCTACCGAACCTGAGTGCCACCACGGCCAGCAGCGGCATCCGCCCGCAAGCGACGGCCGAGGCACAGAAGCCGTTCAAGGACTTCATGCTGGAGGCCTTGAACGAGGTGAACACCATGCAGCAGGACGCCGACAAGGCGGTCCAGCAATTGGTCACCGGCGGCGATGCCAACGCAGCCGAAGTGCTCACCACGCTGCAAAAAGCTGACATGTCATTCAAGCTGATGATGCAGATCCGCAACAAACTGGTGCAGGCTTATCAGGAGGTGAACAACATACGGATTTGATCGGTGCTGAAGCGGGGGACGATCGCAGGTAGCGATCCAATTAAGTCAGCAGGGATGCAGGAATGGACTTCGTCAACAAAGCCTTTGCCCAAACTAGCGACTTGTTCCGCTCGATGACGCCCGGCGTGCGTCTGACGGCCGGCTTGTTGCTCGCCGTCATCGTCGTCAGCCTTGTCTACTTGTTTCAGTACAAGATGACGGGGGGTGACGAGTTCCTGCTCGACGGCCGCCCCTTCTCGTCGAGCGAAATTGCCTCGATTGAAGCCGCGTTCGCCCAGGCAGGCCTGAACGAATCGAGCATCTCGGGCAATCGCATTCGCATTCCAGCAGGAAAGAAGGACCTGTATCTCGCCGCCCTAGCCGACAACAACGCGCTGCCGGCCGACTTCTATCACTATCTCGACGAAGCCTCAGCCAGCGACAACCCGTTCACCTCCAGCCGCTCACAGGAACTACGTCGCTGGAACGCGAAGCAAAAGGAACTAGCTCTGATCATCTCGCGAATGCGGGGCATTGAATCGGCCACCGTGCAGTTCGACGAGGAATCGAAGGGGGGTCTGCAAAAGCAGAAGCACAAGACGGCGATGGTGGCTGTGCAAACCCTCGGCGGCGAACTTGAAGAATCGCAGCTCAAGGCCATTCGCAACGTCGTCGCCTCGGCCTACGCCGGCCTCGACCGTCAAAACATCACGATCACCGACATGACGAGCGGCCTCTCTTATGGTGGTACGCCAGGCGAAAACGGACTGAACCAAGATGAGAGCGTTTACGCTTCGCACAAACAAAAGTACGAGCGTGATTGGCAGCGGAAGATCGCCGATCAACTCGCGATGATTCCCAACGTGGTGGTGGGCGTGAATGTGGAGCTCACACCGGAAATCCAGCACAGCACGCAGACCATCAAGCTTGATCCCAAGCCGATCACGCTCAGCGCCAACGAAATGACGAAAGAGTCGACGTCGACGACTCCCAACCCCGCCGGCCGGCCCGGCGCAGTACCAAACGGCGTGGGCAATCAACCGGTTGCCGTCACTCCCACTGTCGCTTCGGGACCGGAGCAGACGTCGAGCGAAAGCAGCTCCCAGATCCGCAATCTGCCAGGCCATGAGCAGACGGTGCTGCATAAAGCACCACTCGTGCCGACGAAGGTCACCGCGTCCATCGATGTGCCGGCTAGCTACTTCATCCGTATCTGGAAAGAGCGCAACCCGGCCGAAGCTGTCAAACCGGATGTGATTCCCGATCCTGCGGCGCTGGCAAAGATCGAGACCGAGACGATCAACAAGATCAAGGAAACCGTTCGCAATCTATTGCCTCCGGTGGAGCAGGGGACAGACCCCTATCCACACATCACGGTGGCCACGTACGTCGATCTTCCCGGCCCTGCTGTCGCCGCCCCCACTGCCGTTGCTCAGGCGACTGGCTGGTTCAGCGACAACTGGCGCAGCGTCGCAATGGTGGCGGTGGGGCTGTTTAGCTTGCTGATGCTTCGCAGCATGCTTCGCTCGACAGCCGGCTCACCCGCACCAGTACCCGCTGCTCAGGCAGCCGCGGAAAGCAGCGGTTCGTCGCAGTCCGAGGACGCAGCCGACGAAACCGATGCCGGTGCCGCAGTGAAACGACGCTTCCAGACCACCGGTCCAAACTTGCGAATGGAATTGCAGGAACTGGTGAAAGAAGACCCCGATACGGCCGCAAATATCCTCCGCAGCTGGATCGGCGACGCCGCTTAAGCATTACCCGACGCGCTCACTCAACACTAAACCCGACCGTTCATCTCAATCATGGCCAACACACAGCTACCCGCGACGCTCCGCAAAGCGGCCATCTTGATTTCGACGCTCGACGATCGCACCGCCGACGCGCTGCTCGACCAAATGGGCCCTGAGCAGGCTCAGCGCGTTCGTGATGCGATCATGCAACTCGATGACATTCCCGCCGACGAACAACAGCAGGTCATTGCCGAGTTCCTCGGCCGCGGCTCGAGCGCCCCGTCTTCGCAGATTGATGACGATGGCGTGGAATTATCCGAGTCCCTCGTCCAGCAGATTGAGCGGCCTGGCCAGTCCTACGCTTCGCTCACCGGCATCTCAGCCAGCGATGAAGCGCGTCGCCGAGCGAATCGCCAGCCCTTTGAGTTTTTGCGGAACGTCGACTCGGGAGTTCTCGCTCGCTTGCTGGGGCGAGAGCATCCGCAGACGATCGCCGTGGTAATGGCCCACCTGCCGCCAGAGCAGGTTGCCGAAATCCTCGCGGCCCTGCCACCGGAGACTAGCATCGAAGCGCTCGGCCGAATGGCGCGCCTCGACGAGCTTGCGCCGGAAGTGCTGGAGGATCTTGAACGGGAACTCGAATCTCGCCTGCCGCACATGGCTACAGCCCGACTACAGCCGCAGGGAGTGGCCAGCATTCAGGCAGTGCTCGATGTGCTGGACCAGTCTCGGCGATCTCAAATCCTCGAAAAGCTGGGGCAGAAGGACGCTCGGCTGCTTCGCCGCCTGGGCTATGTCCCCGCAGGCGAGAATCCGTTCAACGAAGAACAGCGGTCACGGACCACTCAGGGCGCCGCGCCCAGTTTTGCCCGCTTCCCTTGGGATGCAGCGGAGGCAGCTGAAAACGAGGCCCAGCCGCAGCAAGCGGTTCAGTCGTTTCGCGTGTCGGTCGACAACGGCCTGGACTTGATGAACGATCCCAGTCGCAGCTTGTCGGCCGAACAGCAAGTTTCGCGAGACGAACCAGTTCGCCTGCAGTTCGAACATTTCAACCTGATCAGCGATGCGGCCCTGACCACGATCGTAGAACAGGCTGACGCTGCGACGCTGGAATTAGCTCTCACCGGCGCCGACGCGCGGATCATTCGCCGCGTCCTGCGGATGTTGCCGGTCCGGGAAGCTGCTCGCTGGCGCCAGCGACTGGAGCGGCCTAGCCCGCTGCGGTTGCGTGATATTGAACTCGCGCGCGAAGCACTCGCCCGATTGGCCATGCGGCTTGCGAGGCAAGGGGAAATCACGCTGCCCAACCGGCGAGGCTTTGCGGTAGCCGTTTGAAAATACGCGAGTACAGACTTCGATCAGCCTTACGAATAACAGTCGCCCCCTCAACGAGAACGCCCGATGGCGGGAATCATCAAAGCTGGAAGCACGCTCAATCCCATTCAAGGTGGTGGGGGACAGACGTACCATTTCGGCGACATGGAGAACGCCTACCTGGAGAAAGTCCGCGCCGAGGCCAACGCGATCATTGCCAAGGCCCGCCAGGAAGCGGCGAACCTCCAGGCTCAGGCCGCCGAGCAGGGCAAGAAGGCGGCAATGCAAGCTGCCGAGCAGGCACTCAAAAGCAAGGTCGACCAGCAACTGCAATCGATCGTTCCGGCCATGCAACAAGCGGTCAACGCCATGCTCGACGCTCGTCAAGCGTGGCAGCAACACTGGGAACAACAAGGTTTGCATCTAGCGACGGCCATTGCCGAGCGAATCATCCGGCGCGAACTGGTTCAGCGCCCCGAGATTCAGATTGATCTGATTCGCGAGGCACTCGAGCTTGCGGCCGGTAGCCCGCGGCTCACATTGCGACTCAACCCAGCCGACCATGCAGCTCTGGGCGACCGAGTGACAGCGCTCACGCAACAACTAGCACGCGTCGGCGAAACACGCGTGGTCGCCGATCCAGCCGTCTCGATTGGCGGTTGCCGCGTGGAAAGCGAATTCGGTACGGTCGATCAGCAGCTCGAAGTCCAACTTGCACGCATCACTGAGGAGTTGGCATAGCCGACCATGTTCGATCTTCGTACACAACTAGCCGCCGTACTGCCCACCGGTCTGACTGGCAGCATCGTCCGCACCGAAGGGGTCGCGGCGGCCGCTTCTGGTTTCCCGGCGCCGATTGGTGCGATCGCCACGATTGACCGCCAGGCAGGCGAACCGGTCGAAGCCGAAGTGATCGGTTTTCGCCAAGGCCTGACGCTCCTCTATCCGCTCAGCGACATGACGGGCGTGCGTCACGGCAACCGTGTGACGCTGCGACGCACTTCACGAATGATCCGCGTCGGCGACGAGTTGCTCGGCCGCGTGCTCAATGCTAACGGACGGGCGATGGACGGCCGACCCGAGCCGATGCTGCCTGACCGGGTGCCGCTCCTGCGCAAGCCGCCGCCGGCGTGCGATCGGCCCCGAATCGACCAGACGCTTTCCACCGGCGTGCGCGTGATCGACGGCATGCTCACCTGCGGCCTGGGGCAGCGCATCGGCATTTTCGCCGGCTCGGGAGTCGGCAAGAGCGTGATGCTCGGCATGATGTCGCGCTATACTTCGGCCGACGTGAACGTGATCGGCCTCATCGGCGAACGTGGCCGCGAAGTAAACGAGTTCATCGAGCGCGATCTGGGTGTCGAAGGGTTGCGTCGGAGCGTCGTTGTTGTCGCTACGAGTGATGAGCCGGCGCTCATGCGTGCTCAAGCAGCGCAAACGGCCACGTCGATCGCCGAATACTTCCGCGATCAGGGCAAGAATGTGCTGCTGATCATGGATTCCGTCACCCGTTTCGCCATGGCGCAGCGCGAGATCGGCCTGGCGGCAGGCGAGCCGCCGACGACGCGGGGATATCCGCCAAGCGTTTTCGCCTTACTGCCGAAGCTCGTCGAGCGCGCCGGGCGCAGCGCCGACGGCAGCATCACTGCGTTTTACTCGGTACTGGTCGAGGGCGACGACACCAACGAGCCGGTGAGCGACACCGTCCGCGGCTTGCTGGATGGGCACATCATTCTGTCGCGAAAACTGGCCTCGCAGGCCCATTTTCCGGCCGTCGACGTGCTTTCGAGCATCAGCCGGTTATTCACTGACATTGTTCCCGGCGATCAGAAGCAAGGGGCGCAGACGGTGCGTGAACTGCTCTCCGCATGGCGCGACCACGAGGACCTGATCTCAATCGGCGCCTACCGTAGCGGCGCGAACCCAACGGTCGACGCGGCGATTGCGATGCGCGACGAAATCAACCGCTATCTCCGCCAGGCTGTCGAAGATGGCACCAGCGTCGAGTCAGCTCGCGCCGAATTAGTGAAACTAGCGCAGCGCTGTGCTGCTGCTCGCACCAAACCTGCTCCGGCGCCTATGCAACCCGTCGCGGCCAATGCTCGCCGAGCCTAGTAGGCTTTGATCATGAGTACCTTCCAATTCCGTCTGCAAACGCTCTGGAGGCTGCGAACCGCTGAACGCGATCGCCGGCGCTCGGAGCTTGCGCAAGCGTACGAAGCGGCTGGCATTCTCGATCAGCAGAGCGAGCGAATCGAAGCGGAGCAATCCGACACCCTCGAAGAGGCCCGCCGGCTCTCAGCCCCTGGCTCGGCCGACGTCGATGCTTTGCTGCGAGTTCATCGTCATCAACACATCCTGAAAGCAGAACTGCATCAGCTTGCCGCCCAGCGCGCTCAAGTCGAAACCGAGATCCAGCGTCGCCGCCAGGTGCTTGTTGAAGCCGACCGCCAGGTGCGTGTGGTCGAAAAGCTGCATGAGCGCAAGCTCGAAGAGCATCAGCGCAAGGAAGACCGGGCGGAAGTGAAGCTGCTCGACGAGATGGGTTCAATCGCCGCCAACCGTCAGCGGGAGGTTGAGCGATGAAGAAAATCCTCGGCTTATTCTCCTCGCTATTTGTCGCCTTCTGTATCGGGACGGTGCTCTCCATCGCGGTATTCGTCGGCATGCTGTGGTGGAAGGGGGGCCTGACCGGCGACCGGTTCATGAGCCTGCTCGCATCGATACAAGGCATCGACATGGCTACCGCAGCCGCCACGCTGCCGGTAACCGAAGAGCCAAACGATGAGCAAGTTTCTTATGACGAAATTCTCGAGAAACGAGCGCTGGCTGGCCTCGACCTCGATCTCCGCGAAAGCGCCATCGACAAATCGCTGGGTGAGCTCCGCAATTTAGAAACGCTCACCAAGACGGAGCGCGAACGACTCGATCTCTGGAAGATATCATTCGACCAGCGCCTGGCCAGCCTCGAAACGGAAGCCAGCCAAACTTCCATGCGCGAGCTGCAAACAACGCTCGAAGCAATGAATCCGAAGCAGGCGAAAGAGCAGATTCTGATCATGCTCGACGGTCCGACTCGCGATCGTAGCGATGAACCGATGCGCGACGTGGTGACTCTCTTCAAGACGATGTCGATCGATAAGCGGCGGAAGATCGTCGCCGAGTTCAAAACCCCTGAAGAGACCGAAAAGCTTGCCGACATCCTGCACGAAATCCGGATTGGCAACCCGGATTCGCCGCTGATTCGCGATACGCGCAACCAACTGCAGCAGCAACTCAATCCTCAGCGCTAAGAGGCACGGATGCCCAGCGAAATTCGCACCTCGACTTATCCGAAAACTAACGTCGACCTGCTGCAACCCCCATCGGGCGCTGGCGGCCGCAGCGGTTCGGACGGCTTCGACAACTTGTTGCGCGCCTTGGCGCCTGCGGAGCGGCAAGAGTTCAGTCCGATCAACGCGGATAGGCCTGCGCAGCCGCCGGTGCAGGACTGCGCGAGCAGTTCCTACGACTCGTCCAGTTCGAACTATACAAGGCGCCCTGAAGAGGCCTATTCGACCCATACAAACCAGCCTGATCGAACGGGCTCATCGCAAGCGGCCAGCGATAATGCTTCCGACGAGGGAGACGAGTCCATCGCGGAGTCGCAGAGCGATCCACCGCAAGGAGAGGTGGCAGCCACGCCGAGCGACGAGACAGATGCCAAAGCCGAGGCACCAAGTGTTGATCCGCCGGCCAAGGATGAGGAAGTGAAGGACGGGGACGAAGTCTCTGCCGAAGTCGTTGACCAGTTAGCTCAACAGTTGGCTGCCCTCAGTACGCAAACGCCGGCAGCTGAAGCTGTTGCTAAGCCTGAAGGCAAAAAGCCGATCGAAGGCGAAGTCGTTGCGGAGCTGCCGCCGGCCACAGAAGTGGCTGAAACTCAGCAGGAGAAGCCAAAAGCCGCCACTGTTGCTTCGGATACGCTGGTGCCGGCGGCAGCGGTCGCCGAACAACCAGCCGCTGTGGACGTTTCCGCGACTACAACCTCCCCGGGTAAGGAGCAAGTCGAGACGACGGAGGTCGCGTCAGCAGTGACAACTCAGGAAGTGCCCGAAATTGTCGCGGAAGCCCCGCCGGTCGAAGGAACCGAGTCAGCCAGTAACGAACAACCGATCATTTCGGACCTGCGTTCCACACGGACACAGAATGGCACAACCATCCACCTCGAGACGCCACCGAAGCAACCTGGCGAAGCGGCGTTAGACCCCACGAGCAGTAGCGAAGTCGAACCGCAAACCGAAGCGATCGACACAGCGACCCCGAACGAAGTCGAGACAGAAGTCGCTCCGGCGGAAGTGAACAGCGATGCAGGTTCGCAGCGAGACGACGACCGAAAAACGGAGTCAGCGTCTGCCGAGAAAACGGATCCGGTCGCTGAGGCCAGCTTCGAACCGCCAGCAATGGAAGCGGCGACACCCGAACAGCAGCCCGCGGAGAACCCTCAGCCGACCACCTCTGAATCGCCTCGCCAGGAGCCCACAGCACAGCACCAACAGCAGGCTCCTGCGAACCTCATCGATCCACAAGCTCGTGCGGGCGCCGCACCGCGATTGGCGGCCGAAGTGCTCGCTGGAGGTTCGCGAGAAACCGGAAATGCGAAGCCCGTTGAGATCGATTCGGCCCGGTTCCTCACCCGCGTGGCCCGCGCATTCACGGCCGCCCAGCAGCGTGGCGGGGAAGTTCAGATGCGGCTGAGCCCGCCGGAACTCGGCTCGCTACGAGTTGAAATCAAAGTGGTCGAAGGCGTGATGACGGCGCGAGTCGAAACCGAGAACGCATCGGCCCAAACGGCCTTACTCGAGCATTTACCGCAGCTTCGCGAGCGACTGGCGGAGCAGGGGGTTCGGATCGAACGTTTCGACGTGGATTTGATGCAACACGGCTCCTCCAACACGCCGGATCGTCCCGCCGAGCAGCAAAGTGACGAGGGCTTCACTCGCCGAGGTACTCAGGGAACTGCTCGCAGCAGTCAAAACGCCAGTTCAGAGCCCCGAGCCGTTGCGGCGACGCTTTCAGCCAGCGGTGGGCTTAACGTCATCGTCTAATTCACATCCAGCAGATACGAAGCCGCCAGACGCGCGGCCCGTGTGCAAACAAAGCCAACGAGGCCAATTATGACAACCGTAGGTGGCACTACCGGAACCAGCACAACCGGCACCGGCGCGACCAGCGCGACCGATCCGACGAAGAAGAAGAAGCCCACGGATCTGAAAGACGTCGACGTCAATCAGTTCCTGCAGCTCATGATCGCCGAGCTCACGAATCAAGATCCACTCAACCCGATGGACAACACGCAGCTCGTGCAGCAGATCGGCCAGTTGCGCGAGATTTCGTCGAACGACAAGCTGGTCACCACGCTTGAAAGCGTGCAAACCAGCCAGAGTCTCACCAGCGCTAGCTCGATGATTGGCAAGACCATCGAAGCGCTCGACGACTCCGGCGGCAACGTGACTGGCAAGGTCGATAAGGTCTCCATCGAAACCGACGAAAAAGACTCGTCGAAACGCTTCTACAAAGTGCACGTCGGCGACAAGACAGTCGATCTAAAGAATATCCGCCAGGTGAAGCCGTAGCGCGCAAGCCGCTCCCTTCCGTAACACATCAAGCGACGCGCTGGCATGCAGCACGAAGCTGCCGCCACGTACTCGAATCAGCCGCCCCTCACGGAGGATTGCAATATGGGTCTCCAGTCCGCACTCACAACGGCGCTCACTGGCATGACGGCCGCGGAAACGCAGGTCGACGTCGTCGGTAACAACCTGGCCAACTCGCAGACGGTTGGTTTCAAGGCGTCGAACTCGGTGTTCGCCACGCAGTTCCTTCAGACTCAAGGTCTGGGTTCTTCTCCCACCTCGGGTAGCGGTGGTACGAACCCACGTCAGACCGGTCTCGGTACGCGAGTCGCCGAAATCACGCCCGACTTCACACAGGGCACGATCGAAGTCAGCGCCAATGCCTCGGACCTGGCAATTCAAGGCGAAGGCTTTTTCATCGTCCAAGGCAGCTCGGGTGAGCAACTCTACACGCGCAATGGCGTGTTTAAGACGAACTCGAATAACGAACTCGTGACGGTTACCGGCCACCGCATCCTGGGTTACGGCATCGACGAGAATTTTCAGATACAGACTACCTCGCTGGTGCCGCTCGACATTCCGCTCGGTTCGGCAGCCGTAGCTCAGGCGACGCAGAACGTGTTTCTGGAGGGCGTACTTTCGCCATCAGGCGCCGTCGCAACAACCGCCGGTGTGATTCAGAGCACCGTCATGGGCGACTCAATCGTCCCCCGTCCAGCATCCGGCACGAATGCAACCGTTGCCCCTACTCCCAGCTCAGCCGCCGTTGCGGCGACGGATACTGAAGGCGCGGGCGGCACTCACCCTGAAGGCGTCACCTACCGATATCGCTTTACTTTCGTTGACGACAGCGGATCGGAAACTCTCGCTTCGAACGAGATGGTGGTGACTACCCCAGCTGGTAACGCGCTGGCTGACAATACGATCACGCTCAACCCTCTGCCGAGTGCGCCGGGATATGCCGGAGTGCGGGTGTACCGCACGGCTGCCGGCGGTTCGGACTTTTTCGAACTGGGTGACGCCGCAATGGGCGGATCGTTCGTCGACGATAACTCGGTGGCTCTATCAAGCACGCCGCTCGACAATACCTCGATCAATGGCAACTACACCTACCTGGTCACCTATTACAAGGCAGGCGAGGAGGAAAGCCGGCCGTCGGCCCTGATCGGACCACAGAACATTGTGAACGGCCGCATCCGGCTCGACAACTTGCCGACGCCGCCCACTCCAGGTCCAACCGATGGCTATCCGGCTTATGACCGGATTCGCATCTATCGCAGCCTTTCCACGGATGCGAATCAGTTCTTTCTTACGGGCGAGGTTGGTGTCGGTGAAGAATTCACTGATAGCCGCACCGATGCGGACATCTCAAACCTCGCGACTGCTGGCAACAAGACCATTGACTTGGATGGTCCCAAAGTTGACCCCAATACGCTGCTCGTTAACGTCGTGAAGCGAGACGGTTTGAATTTCGAGAACATGTTCGAGGAAGGAACGCTCACGTTCAGCGCCCGTAAGGGTGGCCGGGCTCTGGCAACGAAATCGTTCGAAGTTACGTCGACGTCGACTTTGCAAGACCTCATGAGCTTCATGCAGGATTCGCTCGGCATTCAAACGTCAATCGACGATCCGCAGAATCCGATGCCTAATTCGCTGAACCTCATCGCAGGCGAATCGGCGCCACTCGCGCCGGGCGTCGTGATCTCCAACGGCCGAATCCGGGTGGTCGGTAACAATGGCGTAGACAATTCAATCGAGATCGGCCTTTCGAGCTTTCGTGTCAATACTGCCGCAGGCGAAGTCGAGACACCGAGCTTCGGTTTCGGCAGCATTCAGCAGGCGTCGGGACAAAGCGCTGTTGCTGACTTCATCGCCTACGATTCGCTCGGCGTGCCGATGAACGTCCGTGTGACTGCCGTGCTGGAATCGGTCTCAGACTCGGCAACAACCTATCGCTGGTTTGCCGATGCGGCGAACAACAGCCCGCTCACCGGCAGCGACATCTCGGTCGGCACCGGCCTGATTACGTTCGACGGCGAAGGCAACTTGGTGAGCACGACGAACGACCGCGTGACCATCCAGCGCCGCAACATGCCCTCGTCCGACCCGCTCGAATTTCAACTGAACTTCGGGCAAGTTTCCGGTCTATCGGCCAACAACAGTTCGCTGGCCGCCACCCGGCAAGACGGTTCGGGCGCCGGTACGCTCACCAGCTTCATCGTCGGCGAAGACGGTACGGTCCGCGGCGTGTTCAGCAACGGTGTGACTCGTGACCTGGGACAAATTCAGCTCGCCCGGTTCTCCAACCCGGCCGGTCTGGAACAACTCGGGCAGAACATGTTCGGCATCGGCGTGAACTCGGGCCTACCGGTGCAAGGCACTCCTGGTGACGACGGCATGGGCAAAGTAATTGCTGGTGCTCTGGAACTCTCGAACACCGACATTGGTAAAAACCTGATCGACCTGGTGCTGGCCACCACTCAGTACCGTGGCAACGCACGCGTGATCACGACGGCCCAGCAGCTCATGGACGAACTGCTGAACATCCGCCGTTAAGCGCCCCTTCGAGCGGCCAGTTAGCATGGATGCAAAAAGCAAAGGGCAGCGTCGCTTGACGCTGCCCTTTGTGTTTCTTGTTCTGTTCTCGAGCGTGGTCGAGCTTTAGTTCACATCGCCGGGCCGGACGCTTTCGCTTTCCGACGACACCATGCCGGTCACGCGCTCCATCATCCAGACGTCCGCGTCGTGCAGCATTTGCGTCGTCAGTTCGTCGCCGCACGGATACTGCCGCACGGTTACGGCCAGGCCAGCCGAATGGAACAGACGGAGCTCGTCGCAGACGTCGTCAACGGTGTACGTTGCCGAATCACGACAATGAGCTAAAAACAATGGCAGTTTGCGGATCTGGGCCAAGCGTGCCAGTGGCGACTGGCCACCAGGAAAGGCGCCGCCAATCGACAGAGCGCCGCCGAACATTTGCGGACAGGAAAGCGCCACTCGCAGTGCCATCGTGCCACCGCACTGATAGCCAGCGATGAAAATTCGCTCAGGGTTTACGTTGAATTTGGCCGTGGCGACGTCGATCGCGTCGAAAACACACTGCTTGGCCTTCGCCGCCGACTCGTCGTTGCGAGGCCAGAAGTAGCCGCGACCGAGCGGCGAATCGACCGGCCCTCGGATTCCGACGGCGACGTAGTTCCGCATGCTTACCAGCGGCATGATCTTCTGCAGCTGACGTTCGTCGCCGGCCTGGCCATGCAGCCAGATGACGAGCGGGTAAGCGTAGTTCGGTTCGTAATGGAGCGGTGAGAAGAGAGTGTGCGGATGCTCGCTGTCATTGGACCGCGTGATGATCGACTGCTCGATCTGGGTCGCGGTGCTCTTGTCGGTGGCCGAGGAAGACTTCGGCATGACAGCCAGGCTGGAGATACGGTTCATAAACTCACGGCAGGCGGGTTCTGAATCGGGTTTCGGCTCGACTGCACGTCGTTGCAAGGCAACCAGTGCAAGCCGGCCGCCGGGTATCAAGCCGCTGGCTGGCGATGAGCGGCTTTGTAGGACACGGGCAGCCGCCTGTCAACGGCAACCGCCATGTAGTTGGAGCTAGCAGCGCGGGACGCAAACTGTTGTGCCTGCAGCCGAACTCAATCAAGTTCAGCAGCGAGACTAACCCTTTGCCATCAACTCGTCCACGGATTTGACGAGCGATTTCACTGCGTCGACGCTCTTGGTGAACGCGGCTTTTTCCTCCGAGTCCAACTCGAGCTCGATCACCTTCTCCACGCCGCCGGCGCCGAGAATAACCGGCACACCGACGTAATACCCGCCGACTCCATACTGCTTGTCGCAGTAGGCGGCACAAGGAATCAACCGCTTCTTATCCTTGACAATCGCTTCCACCATCTGCGCCGTTGCGGCGGCCGGAGCGTAATAAGCGCTACCGGTCTTCAGCAGCGAGACGATCTCGGCACCGCCGTGTCGAGCGCGATCGACGATCGCGTTGAGCTTCTCCTCGGAGAGCAAACGACGGATCGGAATGCCGCCGACGCTGGTGCAACTCGGCATCGGCACCATCGTGTCGCCATGGCCGCCCATCAGCAGAGCGGAAACATCTTCGACGCTCACACCCAGTTCCATGGCGAGGAACGTGCGATAACGAGCCGTGTCGAGCACGCCGGCCTGACCGCAAACGCGATGGGGCGGGAAGCCGGTCACCTTCCAAACCTGCTGAACCATGGCGTCGAGCGGATTGCTGACGACGATCACCACGGCATTGGGGCTGGTGGCCTTCACTTGCTCAGCAACGGAACTGACGATCTTGGCGTTCGTGCTTAGAAGATCGTCGCGGCTCATGCCCGGCTTGCGGGCAATGCCGGCGGTGATCACGACGACGTCGCTGTCGGCGGTTGGACCATACTCGGTCGTGCCGACCACGTTCGAGTCGAAGCCGACGATCGGCGACGACTGCATCAGGTCGAGAGCCTTGCCCTTCGGCATGTTCTCGGTGGCAGGGATATCCACCAGGACAATATCACCGAGTTCGGCCGCAGCGCACCAGTGGGCACAAGTTGCCCCCACATTACCGGCGCCTACGATCGTGATCTTCGCACGACCCATTTGCAGTTGCTCCTGAAGGATGCTGGCTTTGTAAACGTTGTTGGCACTCGCGATTGGCAAATCGGCCGCCATGCCGACAAACGTCGACTGCCGCTTCGTGGACACGCAAGGCTGCAACGAGCCGTGTTGTCCAAGGCAGAAGACCCGAATATGAAGTCCTGGCGCGAATCGTCAAGTGCCCTTGAGCAGCGGCGGCCTGTTTTGCACCTTCGTTCGCGCTATAGCGATGTGTAAAGCACTTGACAAGTCTGCCGTCTCAAGAGCCAGCCGATCGCACTTGCGCGCTGGTGGCAATCCATATTTGCGGACGACTAAGATAAGACGCGTCTTGTTTGCGCCATCTCTCGATCACACAGTCATGCAAGTCTTCTCCGACATGACGCCGGAAACTTTCGACAGGGACGTTTGCGTACCGTTTTCTTAGCTACTCTCCCCAGGGACGGAGTCCATGGTTTTCACGTACTTCAAGCAAGCGCGTCGCCGCAAGCTGCTCGCTTCGCCGTTTCCAGGCGAGTGGCTCGACGTCCTTGCGCGCAATGTCGGACACTACGCCCTGCTGCCGGAACCGCAGCAGAAGCGCCTGCGGGATAAACTGCGCATCCTGGTCGCCGAACTTCGCTGGGAAGGCTGCAAGGGGCTCGTGGTCACGGAGGAGATGAAAGTGACGATCGCCGCCCAGGCCAGCTTGTTGCTGCTCGGCGACGATGACTACTACTTCGATCGCATACCGAGTGTGCTGATTTATCCCGGCGCCTTTGTGCGTGCCACGCGCTTTGGACGGCGCTCGACCGTCGAAGAAGAGACGGCGCTACTCGGCGAAGCATGGCACCGCGGCAGCGTGATCCTCTCCTGGCCGAGCGCGTTGCACGGCGGGCGTTTCCCCCGCGATGGACAAAACCTGGTACTGCACGAGTTGGCGCATCATCTGGACGGTCTTGATGGCGAAATGGGGGGCAGCCCCCCGATGTCGACGGCCCGGCTCGTTACTTGGCGGGATGCCTTGACCTCTGCCATGCGCCAGTTGGAGGAGGAGGAAGAGCGGGGCGAGGAGGAATTGATCGATCCCTACGGCCTGACAAATCAAGCCGAATTCTTCGCTGTATCGACGGAGTGTTTCTTCGAGCGGCCGGTGGAATTACGAGAGCGATACCGGTTTTGGTACGACCACCTAAGCAAGCTGTACCAGGTCGATCCGGCAGTCTGGTTGTCGGGCAGAATGAGTTCGCCCCTGCTCGCGGGCAAAAAGTCGCCCCATGCAGGCGCGAGCGGCGAACGGCACTTTATCGCCCGCACACCGGCGCGTGCCTCGACTGAAAAAGACCAGTTGATGCCAGATTCGTCGCCCGCAGATACGCTGCTCGACGATCCGCACTTGCGTCCACTGGAGACCGCGGACCGCTACTTCGCCCGCGGCTTGGAATCGTTCGATGACGGCTTTTTTGAGCGAGCCGAGCGCGATTTCGATGCGACGGTGCGGCTGCGGCCCGATGATCAGGAAGCACTTGTCTACCGGGCGCTCTGTCGTCTTTACCTGGGTCACGAAGAGGCGGCCCTGGCCGACGCGGAGCGCGCTTGCCGACTCAATTCGTCAGACCACGAGGCTCTGCGCGTGCGGGGCATGTGCCGCGTGGCGCTCGCGAACTTTGAGCCAGGCCTCGACGACCTGAACCGGGCCGCTCGCGTGGACGTGCTGCCCTCCGATGCAATGTTCTTCCGCGGCGTCGCCTATGCAGAGTTGCAGCAGTGGCGTAGTGCCGTCGCAGACTTCACGCAGGTCATCGAAGCCGACCCGCAGGACGCCGAAGCTTATCTCGAACGCAGCCGCTGCTACGAGTTGCTCGGCGACCTGATGTCGGCGGAACGGGATCTGGATACGGCTCAAAAGCTCGAGAAGCGGTCCGACTGAACCATTGTTGATTTTGGAACAACCTCTTACCCACGCACTTCGCCCTGGAGCCAGCGCATGTCACTCAATCGTCGGCAGTTCGCCCAGCAGTCGCTCGGCGCGCTTATGACTTACTCGCTGCTGGAAACGCTCTTCACGCGAGATGCCTTCGGCGCAGAAATGCGACAGCTCGCCGCGGCATGGCTCAAGGACTTGAATGAGCTCAGCCAGGACTTGAAAGCCGAAAAGCTCTCGCAGACCGACTGGCAAAAGAAAGTCGATGAACTTTCCGAAAAGGTCGACCTCAAGGACATGCTTGCCTTGATCGACTTTGAGAAGGCAATCACTAAGGTTCAGCCGCCCGAAGAAGGAGAGCGCAGTCTGCATCCGAAGTTGCCGCAGGTCGAAGGCTTGCCGACCAACCTCGTCTTCGGCCATCAGGTGTTCGTCCTTGGCAAAGATCGCAGCGTGGTGCCGCACGGCCACAACAACATGGCAACCGCGTTCCTGATCCTCGGCGGCACGTTCCAGGGCCGGCACTACGACCGCCTGGAGGACGGCGACGACCATTACATCATCCGCCCCACAATCGACCGCTCGTTCGGTCCTGGTGAACACTCGACCGTGTCCGACTTCAAGGACAACATTCACTGGTTCCAGGCGACCAGCGACCGGGCGTACATCTTCAACATCCACGTGATGAACGTGAACCCAGGCAGCAAGCAGCGAACGGGCCGGGTCTATCTCGACCCAAATGGTGAGAAACTCTCTGATGGCCGCATCAAGGCGAAGAAACTGACGACCAAGGAAGTGTACAAGCTGTACGGGTAAGAGTTCGCAGCACCATCCCGACGAACTTAGCCGCGGATGGAACACAGATTGAACACCGATAAGAGGCCAGCATCGCCTCGGACTTGCCGTGTTCAATCCGTGTTTCGTCCGTGGCTCATTTTCTGCGCATTCCACAAAACCCGCTGCCTAAAGCTGCATCGCCCGCATGCCTGAGCATTAGGCATAAAAGGCTTATTACCTGGCGTCTGCTGCAGCCGCTGCAATTTTCTTCGTCGCCTTAACTCCTTTGCGGCGCAGCAACTCTTCGACCCGCGCAATCGCCAATAGCACCCGCAAAAGAGTGCTGGCACAGCCGTTGCAATCAGCGGCCAAACCATGCCGCCAGCTTGCGGTCGCCTCGGGATCCCGCGGCTGCAAGCTGACGGACAAAGGCGCTCGTCGCTCTCCCTTTGAAGCGGCGATAGTGAACTCCATCTTTCACCAGGCAGAATCACCCGATGACGTATCGACTTTCGCTGCTTGCTGGCCTGTTGCCAGCCTTACTTCTGTGTACCGCATTAGCGATCCCCACGGTCTCGGCTCAAGACGAAGCCGCAAAAACTGAAACACCCGCCGCCACGGAAGAAAAGGCTGATACAGCCAAGGCGAAGGAAACTCCCGACGACAAAGCCGCTGCAGCACCGCCGGTTGTCGACGAACGCTCGCCCGAAGAAAAGACCGAAACGCCAGCACCCGAAGCTTCGATGGCTGCCGTGGTGCCGATCAACGAAACGCAGTACGCACTCGACAACATCACGTTGTTCATCTGTGCGGCACTAGTGATCTTCATGCAGGCCGGCTTCGCACTCGTCGAAACGGGCCTTAACGCCGCGAAGAATGCGGTGAACATCATGTTCAAGAACTACATGGACTTCATGCTCGGAGCCGTGCTGTTCTACCTGGTCGGATACGGAATCATGTATCCGCCGGGCGACAACTCGAAGGACTGGATTCCGAACGTGATCGGCTTCGCCGGTTTCGGTGCCGCGGACCTGCAGAAAACCCCGGAAGGAACGATGACGCTCGCCGAAAGCCCGCTGCCGACGGCTGAAGCAGCCCACCCGCTGGGCCCGCACGTGAACTTCCTGTTCCAAGTCGCCTTTGCCGCGACGGCGGCCACCATCGTGTCTGGCTCCGTCGCTGGACGCATCAAGTTCGGTGCTTACTTGATCTACACGGCTGCCATCACCGCGGTGATTTATCCGGTCAGCGGCATGTGGATGTGGGGCTATGGCTGGTTGTTCGACATGGGCTTCAAAGATTTCGCCGGTTCCACCGTGGTGCATCTCGTCGGCGGCATGGCGGGCCTCGCCGGTGCCATCGCCCTCGGCCCACGTATCGGCCGCTTCTTCAATGGCAAGCCGGTCCCGATGCCAGGTCACAACATCGTGTTCGCCGCTCTCGGCGTATTCATCCTCATGATCGGCTGGTACGGCTTCAATCCGGGCAGCCAGTTGGCTTTCACCGGCAAGTCGAACACCGACACGATGATGCTGGTCGCCGTGAATACCACGCTGGCCTGCTGCACGGGTTCGCTCGCTGCGATGGCCTTCTCTTGGATCCTGTTCAAGAAGCCTGACTTCACGTTCGCCTTGAACGGTGGTCTCGCCGGCCTGGTTTCGATCACCGCCAATTGCCACTGCGTGAGCTACAACTCGGCCCTGATGATTGGTGCCATCGGCGGCATCGTGGTCTGCCTGGGCATCATGCTGCTCGACAAATTGCAAATCGACGATCCGGTCGGGGCGTTCCCGGTGCACGGCTGCTGCGGCCTGTGGGCTGGGATTGCCACCGGCATCTTCGGCCTGCCGGAACTGGCTGCGTTCAATCCAGACGCTCCTTTGACGATGACAACTCAGATCATCGGCACCTTGTCGATCGCGGGATGGGCGCTGGGAACGTCGCTCGCCCTGTTCTTCGCCCTGAAGGCAGTCGGCTTCCTCCGCGTTCCGGTGGAAGAAGAGCTGGCCGGCCTGGATATCACGGAGCACGGCATGTACGCCTATCCTCCGCAACTTGTGGTTGATTTTCCGGGGACTGGCGGGATGCCGGCCTCGGGTTTCTCGCCAGCGATGGCGAGTCATGCGAAACCTAGCACGGAAGCTATTTGAAACCCTACCCTAGTTGTCCGAGCGTCACCCGATCTCTGATCGAGTGGCGTCTCGGGCAACGGGGAGGTCATCCGAACAGGACGAGCTTGCTCGTACTCACTTCGGCTCTTGCCTGGGCCTGAAGGATACCCCAATGGCTTGGGCAGGCGTCCGCCTCGCCTGCCCAAGCCGGGGTGTTTCCTCGAAAGCTCAACACATTAAGCTTGGAAGTAGCCGGCACACTCTGTGTGCCGTTTTCGTTGGCACGGATCTAACAGCGGCACACGGAGTGTGCCGACTACTCTCGACGTCGTCTTGTCCGTCGCAGTGAGGCGCACTAGATTCAATCCTGTCCGCCACGCTGTCGCACTTCTCTCGCGACGCTCACTGGCCCGCCCAATCCAACCATCGCGCCGCTCGCGCACTTCCTATGAAGCTCATCATCGCCATCATTCAGCCGAGCAAGCTGGAGGATGTGAAACAGGCTCTGACCGAAGTCGAAGTCTTTCGCTTGACCGTCATGGACTGCCAGGGCTTCGGCCGTCAAAAGGGGCAGACCGAGCTGTACCGCGGCCACGAATACAAAGTGAATCTGCTCCGGAAGGTGCAATTGCAAATCGCCGTGAACGACGACTTCGTCGAGCCGACGATCGACGCCATCATCAAAGGGGGCCGCACCGGAGAGAAGGGCCAGATCGGGGACGGGAAGATTTTCGTCCTGCCGATGGATGACTGCGTGCGCATCCGCACCGGCGAGCGCGGCAGCGAGGCGATCTGAAAGGAGCAATCAGTTCTCAGCTCTCAGTTACCGTTGATCCGGCCGCCGAGTACTTCGTACTCAGTACTGAGTACGAAGTGAAACGCGCCCTTACGAAAACTGACTGCTGATAACTGAGAACTTATTTCTTCGTCCAAAAATCCACCACGAGCACCTTATCAAGCACGGGGCCGACGATCTTCTTGAAGTCTTCGTGGGCAGGGTGGGGCAGGTAGGCGTCGCGGCCTTTTTCGTCCGCGAAGGTGACGATGAAACAGTGGGTGAAGCCCTGAGCGAGCTTCTCCACGCCGACATCAGTCCCCCATTCAAACTCCTTGATCGCGTCGATCTTTCCCGGCAGTGCCGAGAAGGCATCGGTGACCTCTTTCACCTGTTCCTTGCTCGCATCGTCTTTGAACTTGAACAGCACGACGTGACGTAGCACGCTATCCCCCCTCGACGTTTTGCTTGAATTGGACTTTGCCTCAGCCTGAGCCCCCGCCTGACCGCCACCCAGCAAGGCCGTGTACATCTGCTCGGCGACAAAGAGGTTGCCGGCGTCGTTCAGGTGCACGCGATCGGTGGTAAGGATGCCGGCTTCCTTGTTGTCCGCATTGTTCGCCTTGATCTGGGCGAGAAACTCCTTACGCAGATCAAGCAGTTGCGACTTCGTTTCGGCGGCCACTTTGCGGCTGACTTCGCAGTACTCGTCGAGCATCTTGTCGAGCTTGTTGCTGCCGTCGGTCTTTTCGCCGATGACGCTGGCCGTGCAAAGCACTACGCGGCCGTCCTGCTTATTGATCTGCTCAATGATCCGCCGCAGACCGGCCTCGAAGTCTTCCTTCGAGGTTCCCTGACCCCGTTCCGAGTGCCAGACGTCGTTAATGCCGATGTAGATCACCACCACGGACGGATTCTTGCTGAGCACGTCCTTTTCCAGTCGTCGCTCCAAATCCGGCACCTTGTTGCCGCTGATGCCGGCGCCAATCACTTCGACCTTCAGGTCAGGCTTACGCTCGGCCAGCATTTCCTTGAAGACGGAGATGTAACCCTTGGGGCCGGCGCCGCCTTGAGTGATGGAGTCTCCGAGAAATACGACGCGATCACCGCTTTTAAGCACCGCGTCCTCGGCGTGGCAGGTAGACGGAGCAGCTACGAAACCGGCCATGAGCAGCGCGCTCGCCAGGCAGCTGGCGAACTTACAAATCGACGAAACCATGGATTTCCTCTTCAAAGGTGGGAGTGAACGGGAGCATGGAACGGCCCACTCTGCGGCGGGCAGCGGTTCGCAGAATATCGAGCGGGCTGAGCGATTTCCAGCCCCGCCACGGGCTGAACTCGTCGCGGAGTCGAGGCTCTCAGTGGGACACAAACAACAATTGACAACTTATTGATTAATTGATACACTAAAAATCCCTTCTGCACTTCGCTGATGATTCGTCGGCGTGGGCCGTTCGATGCTGCGCGAGGAGAATCCGTTCGAGTGGAGTAAGGTGCACGGAAGGAAAGATTGATGACCTCAGAAACGGCCGCGCAGAAGTGTTGTATTTCGCAGAGCCGGTTCACCGGCTATCGGAGGGTTTGTGATGCTTTTGAATACGCGGCACCACACCGAAAAGGGGTTGTGAAGATTTTGGGTCGAAATACAGGAAGTGATTGGCCTGTCAGCACTTGCCGCGATAACAATACTTTGCGCAGGGGTTGTGAAACAAGCGTTGTAATCACTCGACGTGACGGCCGCGGGACATGAACCACGAGCGCTCGCGCATGTCTTGTAGGGGTTGTAAAACAGATCTTTGAATCATCGCGCTTCGGGCGCTAGAAAGCTGAGCCATGTACAACCCCAGTTCCTTCGTGGTCACGGACGTAGGCCGAATGCACGGCTGGATGGAGCAATTCAGCTTCGCCACGCTGATTTCGGCGGAGGGAGAGCTAGAGGCAAGTCATCTGCCCTTGCTGCTCAATCGAGACGAGGGAACTTACGGTACGCTGCTGGGACATTTCGCCCGTGCGAGCCGTCACTGGCAGTTAGCGGACGGTCAGCCGGTTATGGCCATCTTTCATGGACCGCACACCTATATCTCTCCGCGATGGTACGACAACCCCAATCTCGTACCGACCTGGAACTATGTCGCGGTGCATGCTCGCGGCCGACTTACAGTGACCCATGACCCTAATGAGACACTTTCGCTGCTTCGCCGGATGACTGCGCATTACGAGTCGGCCTTCGAGGCGCCCTGGCAGCTGGCCGCCGATGAGCAATCGCTGCGCAAGCTGGCGGAGCAGGTAGTGACCTTTCGCATCCCGATTGAACAGCTCGAGGGAAAGGCCAAACTTAGCCAGAACCATCCGATCGCCCGGCGAGAGCGAGTGGTAGCAGGGCTGCGCGAGCAAGGCACCCCGGCTGGCATCGAGATTGCCGAACTGATGCAGCTTGTGATGGATCGACCGACTTCCTAACCTTTGCCGCGGTAAGGTGACTGCATGACGATTCGCAACTTGCACCGGATCTTTGAGCCTCGCAGCGTAGCCGTGGTCGGCGCAAGCGATCAGCCGGGGAAAGTCGGCTACACGCTGTTGCACAACTTGACCACGCTGGGCTACGGCGGCGAAGTCTTCCCGATCAATGCGCAACGACCGACCGTGCAGGGACGCCAAGCGTGGAAATCGCTCGACGAGCTGCCCCACCCACCGGATCTCGCGGTCATCTGCACACCGGCGGCGACGGTTCCTACAGTGGTCGAGCAGTGCGGGGAGTTGGGAATCCATGGAGTGATGATTATCTCGGCCGGGTTTCGTGAGATTGGCCCGGAGGGGATGCTGCTCGAGCAAAAGATCCGGCAAACGCAGCTGAAGTATCCCGGCATGCGGATCGTGGGACCGAACTGCCTTGGACTGATCACGCCACACCTGAAACTGAGCGCCAGTTTCGCTCACGGAATGCCAGAGCCGGGACGGGTTGCGTTCCTTTCGCAGTCCGGTGCGCTCTGCACGGCCGTGCTTGACTGGGCGATCGGCGAAGGACTTGGTTTCTCGACCTTCGTTTCGCTTGGCAACATGCTCGATGTGGGTCTCGACGACTTATTGGATTACCTAGCGGTAGATCCGCGCACGGAATCGGTCATTCTCTATGTCGAATCGATCACCAAGGCCCGCGACTTCATGTCGGCAGCTCGGGCATTTGCGGCCCACAAACCGATCGTTGCTTACAAAGCAGGGCGGTTTGCCGATTCAGCGAAGGCAGCCTCTTCGCATACCGGAGCGCTCGCCGGCGTTGATGCCGTTTACGAGGCGGCGTTTCAACGCGCGGGCATCGTGCGCGTGTTCGATGTCGACGAGATGTTCGACTGTGCCGAACTGCTCGCCCGCTGCAAGCCGCCCAAAGGGCCTCGCTTGGGCATCATCACGAACGCCGGCGGGCCCGGTGTGATGGCGTGCGACGCTCTGCTCGCCCGCGGCGGAACTCTGGCTGAATTGTCGCCGGATTCGCTCGCTCAACTGAACCAAGTCTTGCCTTCGGCCTGGTCGCACAACAATCCAGTGGACGTGCTGGGAGACGCGCCTGCCGAGCGCTATGCACAAGCTTTGGAGATCGTGCTGCGAGACGAAAACATTGACAGCGTCTTGGTCATACTCACGCCGCAGGCAATGACCCAGCCGACCGAAACGGCAACGGCCATTCTTGCAGCCACTCATGGCGCGAAGAAACCGGTCCTTACCGCCTGGATGGGGCGAGATCAGGTTCGCGAGGGTGTCCGACTGCTTAACGAAGGCGGCATTCCCACCTTTCGCACACCGGAGCATGCGGTGCGGGCCTATGCGAACCTAGTGGCCTACGCCAAGCGACGCCAGGTGCTGTATGAAACGCCTCGAGACGTGCCGGTGACTTTCACGCTTGATCGCAAGAATCTGGTGGAGCGCGGCCGGGAGATTTTGCGGAGCGAAGGGGAACTGCTGAGCGAAAACAGTTCGAAGCTGCTGCTGGAACTCTACGGCATTCGTACCACGCGCCCGGTCGAAGCACGCTCGCCCGCGCAGGCGGCTGCTCTGGCGCGGCAAATCGGTTACCCGGTCGTGCTGAAGGTGCTGTCGCCGCAAATCACTCACAAGACCGACGTGCAGGGTGTGCACTTGAATTTGAAGGACGACGCGGAAGTGCAGCGAGCGTTCGAACAAATCGTGACGACGGCTCGCAGACTGCGTCCCGACGCCGACGTGCATGGCGTGACGGTGCAGAAGATGGTCACCGCCGTCAACAGCGTAGAGCTAATCCTGGGAGCCAAGCGCGACCCGATTTTTGGGCCGGTCATCATGGTTGGCTCGGGCGGTGTGACGGCTGAAGTGTTTCAGGACACCGCGATCGAGTTGCCGCCGCTCAATGAGCGACTTGCCCGGCGGATGCTCGAATCGCTGCGGGCGTGGAAGCTGCTGCAGGGCTACCGCGGCAGGCCCGTGGTAAATGTCGATCGGTTGATCGAAACCCTGATGCGGTTTTCGTACTTGGTGGCCGACTTACCGGCGATCCAGGAAGTGGACATCAACCCGCTACTCGTTTCGGCAAGCGATACGATCGCGCTAGATGGCCGGGTGTTTGTGCGGCAGGACGACATCCAGCAAGGCCCTCGCCGCGCCTGGCATCTGGCCATCAGTCCGTATCCAGAGGAATTCACACGGGCAGTACAGCTGAACGATGGCACCCCGGTGATGCTGCGTCCGCTCAAGCCGGAAGACGAACCGGCATGGATCGACCTGCTCAATCGCTCGTCGGCAGAGACGCTGTGGCGGCGGTTCCGCTACCTGTTCAAGGAAGCGACGCATGAAATGGCGTCGCGATACTGCTTTCTCGATTACGACCGTGAGATTGCGCTCGCGGCGGAAGCGCAGGTTGACGGCCGGGCGATTTTAGTTGGAGTTGGCAGACTCGTCGCAAACGTGGATCACACCGATGCGGAATATGCCGTGATGGCGGCCGACGCGTGGCAGGGCAGGGGACTCGGTGAGCGGCTGACAGAAGCTTGTTTGGACGTTGCCCGTCGCTGGGGGGTGCACCACGTGTTCGGCGAGACGGCGCGTGATAACACGCGGATGCTCAAGCTGTTTCGGGCTTTCAATTTCGACATGCAGTACCGCAACGATGCGGATGTCGTGCTAGCCCGATTGGTTTTGCAGAAAGAAGCGGCAACTGCCGGGCGGTCAGGCTGACCCCTTCGATTGGTCGGTATTCAGAGCAAGCTTCGGCGTGACAAAATAAGCCCAGCAAAACGACAAGCCCAGGAGTAAATCGATCATCGCGAAACCGAGCGTGATTACCGCCAGGCGATTTTGAAGAAACAGTACCACCGCGGCAGCAGCGAAGGAGAACTTCTCAACCACCGCAGCCAGCATCAGCGGGCGATAACGAATCGGATCGCTGCCGATGATCAGAAACGCAAACTGCCAGGCGATTGCCACTCCGAGGAAGCCGTAGAAGTACTCGGGATGCGTGATCGGCGGCGGGTAGTCGGCGCCCAGTCGGCGTTCGAGAAAGTAGTTTGGCGGCAACACGAGTAAACCGTAGACTCCGGCGGCACGGAACAACCAAGCAACGACTTTCAAAGGGACGGATTGCATGATCTGAAGTAGAACTTGGACCCGGAGCGATTAGGTAGATGGACCACTTTGCGTGCCGCCGGCCGAACGCCAGAAAGCTTGCTTAAAGAGCAACTCAATGAGCGATACCGGAACTAGGGCCATAGCAAACACCACGGCCCAATCCGACAGCGGCAGAGGCACGATATGGAGCACATCGCGAAGCCCAGGAATGAGCGACACGGTGATTTGCAGAATGCCGGACGTCGCCGCGGCTGCCAGCAGCCACGGATTCGCCAGTGCGCCGACCTGCCAGAAGTTGTAACGCAAGCTGCGTGCGGCGAGACTGCGAAAGAGTTCGTCGAAGACGACAACACAGAAGGCGATGGACTGCGCTTCCTCCAGGGAGTCCCCTCGGTAATAACGGGACCACCAAAAAGCGACCAGGCCTACAATGGCGACCAGCAAACCCTGCACACCGATGATCGAACCAAGATGCCAGCCAATGACCGGCGCTTTGGGCGGTCGCGGCGTTCGACTCATAATGCCTGGCTCGGGCGGTTCAAGCGCCAAGGCCAGTGCTGGCAGCCCGTCCGTCACGAGATTGATCCAAAGCAGATGAATGGGCACCAGCGGAGCAGGCCAGCCGAGCAAACTGGCGACGAACATGAGCGTGATCTCGCCCACATTACACGCGAGCAGGTACGCGAGCACTTTCTCGATATTGTCATAGATACAGCGACCTTCCTCGACGGCGCCCACGATGGTGGCGAAGTTGTCGTCGGCCAGCACCATGTCGGAGGCTTCCTTGGTCACGTCCGTGCCGGTAATGCCCATGGCGATGCCGATGTCGGCTGCCTGCACGGCTGGCCCGTCGTTCACGCCGTCCCCTGTCATCGCGACAACGTGCCCGACCGACTTAAGCGCTTTGACGACGCGGAATTTGTGCTCTGCCGATACGCGAGCGTAGACGGCGATGCGCTCGACTTCCCTTTCAAGTTCTCCGTCGACGAACCGATCCAGTCCTTCGCCGGTAACGACGAGCGAGTTCTCGTCCGCGATGTGCAATTCGCGGGCGATGGCGCGAGCCGTCTCGGGATGGTCGCCGGTGATCAACACCGGACGGATCCCCGCCTCGCGGCAGCGCTGCACGGCAACCCGCGCTTCGTCACGCGGCGGATCGATCATGCCGATCAGCCCCGCAAAGGTGAGGTTGTTTTCGAGTTTCTCATCCACCTTGGTCGGCGGCTCGCCCGTTTCGTCCCGGTAGGCGACTGCCAGAACACGCAGGGCGCGTCCGGCCATCTGCCGGCCGGTGGCGAGAATGGAATCGCGTCGGACGTCGCTGAGGGGTACTGGGTGCCCGCCCACTCGCTCGGCAATGCATTTGGCGAGAATGCCTTCCGGAGCGCCCTTCGTGTAGATGTGATGCCCCCCTTCACTGCCACGGATGACGACCGACATCGCCTTGCGATCGGAATCGAAGGGGAGCTCACTCACCAGCCGTGCCTGTTCGGCTTGCACGTTGATTCCCGCTTTTCTCGCTGCGACGAGCAAAGCCCCTTCGGTTGGATCGCCGATCACAGTCCAGCCCTCGGCGTTCGTACGGCGGGCAATCTCCGAATGGTTGCACCAGGCGGCGATGACAAGCGCCTGCTGCAGGCCGCTCGATTGTTGCGGATCTACCGCGGCATGATCGGAGGAGGAAAACTGACCGGTTTGCAGCAGAAACTCACCTTCCGGCTGATATCCGCTGCCCGTGACCTGGAACGCTTCGTCGCCAGCGACGACTTCTCGCACGGTCATTTCATTGCGAGTCAGGGTGCCGGTTTTGTCCGAGCAGATCACCGTAACCGAGCCGAGCGTCTCAACACTAGCCAGCTTGCGGACGAGCGCATTGCGCTTGACCATTCGCTGCAGACCGAGCGCCAGCGCCACGGTGACCACGGCTGGCAGGCCTTCGGGCACCGCCGCGACACCCAAGCTGACAGCCAGCAGGAACACTTCGACCAGTGGCACTCCGCGAGTCAACTGCAGCATGAGTATCAGCACGACAATGACAATGCAAGCTCCGGCGAGCAGCTTGCCGAGCTTGTCCAGCCGGCGCTGCAACGGCGTCATGCCTTGCTCGGTCTGTTGCAACATGCCGGCGATGCGCCCAAGCTCGGTCTGCATACCGGTTCCGGTCACCAAGGCCGTGGCCTTTCCGCCCGTTACAACCGTGCTGAAATAAACCATGTTTACGCGATCGCCCAGCGGCGCATCGGCCGGCAGCATTGTGGAAGCGTCCTTCTCCACCGGTGTCGATTCGCCAGTGAGTGCGGCTTCGGCGACCATCACGCTGAACGCTTGAATCAGTCGGGCATCGGCCGGGACGCTATCGCCCGCTTCCAATTCGATCACGTCGCCCGGCACGAGGTCTCGAGCCGGCACCGAGCGCAGTTGACCCTCTCGATGCACCTTCGCCTGCGGAGACGACAACTTACGTAGAGCGGCGAGTGCTTGCCCGGCCCGCTCCTCCTGAAAGAAGCCGAGAATCCCGTTCAAGATAACGATAGCCAGGATCGCAAAAGCGTCGGTCCACTCCTGCAGGAACATGGCGATGATTGCAGCGCCGATCAGCAGCAGAACCATCACGTCGGTGAAATGAGCCAGAAACCTTTTCCAGAGCGGCGGCGGTGGCTTCTCAGCCAACTGGTTCCAGCCAACCCGAGCTCGCGTCTGATCGACTTGCGCGTCGGTGAGTCCAGAGCGAGGTTCGACTTGCAGCTGCTGCAGCAGATCGGTGACAGGCTGGGCATGCGGACTCGGAAACGAATAGCGGTCGGCTTGAGCGGGATTCATATCGGAAGAGGCAATTCGACTCATTCGTTTCGTTCCAGCGCGACAGTCCAGAAAGCACCTGCTGGCGATTCTCTATATCCGGGGCGGAATTGTAAATCCGACTCGTTCGCAGCAGTCGGGAACCGTGAGGGGTTTTCCGCAGGTTCGTCCCGTGGGTTAGTTTCGCGCGGATTGCACCGACAGGAAGGAAGATGCCTGTATATGCTAGAGGGAATGAATTGAAAGCTAAGGAACACGAGTGTGCGGTGGTCACTGCAGAGTCAGATCTTCGTTCCCTTTTCGCTGCTGCTCGTCGTAGCTGTGGCGATCACGTCGCTCGCCGCCGCGTGGGATGCAGCGCGCCGCAGCAACGCCGATAATGCTCAGCAGTTGAAAAACCTGGTGCAGACGCTCCGTGGGTCCAGCATTCCTCATACTGCCGCAGTGCTGAAGCAGGTGAAGGGTCTGTCGGGTGCCGAGTTCGCTTTGGCAACATCTGACGGAGCGGTTTCCACTTCCACCTTCGCTTCGCCGGCAAGCCGGTTGCCCGCCCCTGCAAACATGCCGACTGTGGAATCGCTGCTCAGGATCACTGACCTACCGACGGTGGAGCAAAACGAGCGGCGATATTTTGCGGCGTCCGTGCCAGCGTCGAGCGGTACCGGCTCGCAGAGGCTGTGGGTCTTCTATCCAGAGGATCGTTGGCTGCAGTCGCGCTGGCAGGCAGTTTGGCCGCCACTGCTGATTGGCACGTTGTCGGGCCTGCTGGCCCTGGTGGTCTCTGGACTGCTTGCGCACCGCTTTGCTGCCCGTATCGGGAAGATACGCACCCAGCTCAGTCGCCTGGAGGCCCAGCAGTACGAGCAAGTGAAGACGGCACCTCCCTATGACGAATTGTATGAGCTTCAATCGTCGGCGAACCAACTTGCGGCGCGCCTACGGGCACTTCAAGACGAGATCGTCCACACAGAGCGAATCCGCCTCCTGGCTCAGATTGCCGGTGGCCTCGCCCATCAGCTACGCAACGCGGTGACTGGTGCGCGGATGGCGGTCGAGCTGCACCAACGTCGCTGCAGCCTGCGCGAAGAGCAAAGCCTGGATATCGCACTTCGCCAGCTCAGTTTGACGGAGGAACAAATCAAAGGTTTGCTCGCACTAGGTGCTCAGCGACCACAGGAACTTCGCGGGGGCGATTTGAGGCAGATCGTGGCCAGCGTTGAATCGCTCGTCGAGCCGATGTGTCGCCACGTGCAGGTCCACTTCACGGCGGAGGCGAAGGTCGATGAAGATGACGCCCAGGTGCACGACGCCGACTCGCTCCGCGCTGCACTGCTGAATCTTGTGCTCAACGGCGTGGAAGCCGCTGGCGCGGGAGGTGAAGTCTGGCTGCAAGTGCAGCCGGAGAACGATGAGATGGTCGTTTCGATCACCGATACTGGCCCAGGCCCTCCGCCGGCCACTGCGCATAACCTGTTCGATCCGTTTGTGACTTCAAAACAAGAAGGGGTCGGCCTTGGCCTCACCCTAGCGCAACATACAGCCCGCCACTATGATGGCCGGTTGCTCTGGAAACGCACGGATGGTCGAACCGTGTTCGAAATGCGCTGGCCGCTACTAGGCCGCAGGCAGGTCGAATCCATGCACGGCGATGGACGGGTTGCCGATGTCGATGAGGCGACCGCGAACGAGAAAGTGGCCGGACTATGAGTCATGTACTTGTCATCGATGATGAGCCCACCATTTGCTGGGGCTTCAGAGAGTTGCTCACTGGTGAAGGGCATCAGGTTGCGATTGCCGGGACGATCCGCCAGGCCCTCGAAGAGCTTAAGCGAAACGTACCTGACGCAGTCATCCTCGACGTTCGCCTGCCCGACATGGACGGGCTCACCGCGCTCTCACAGATCCGCGAACGAATCGGCAGCCAGATCCCGGTAATCGTGATCACCGCCTTTGGCAACCTCGATACTGCAGTGCGGGCGATCCAGGCTGGCGCATTCGACTACCTGGCCAAGCCGTTTCACCTCGATCAAGCACTGGACGTTGTTCGTAGGGCTCTCGCCAGCAGATCGATCGGCAAAGCTCCGCCGGCTGCGGCAGAAGATTCCTTGCCTGCGAAACTGCTGGGAAAATCGTCGGCGATGCAGGCGGTCTTCAAGCGCATTGCCCTTGTCGCTGCGACCGACGCCCCGGTGCTGATCACCGGCGAGAGTGGCACCGGCAAGGAGGAAGTCGCCCAGGCCATTCATCAGCACTCAAAAAGAGCAGCCAAGCCGTTTGTTCCGGTTACTCTCGGGGCGCTGAGCAGTAATGTCATAGAAAGTGAACTCTTTGGGCACATCAAGGGTGCCTTCACCGGAGCCGATACTACCCGCACCGGCTTGCTGGAGCAGGCAAGCGGCGGCACCGTGTTTCTCGACGAAATCGGCGACGTTCCGCTGCTCATGCAAGTGAAGCTCCTTCGCGCCATTGAGCGACACGAAGTCACTCCCGTTGGCGATTCTCGCCCTCGTACCGCCGACTTCCGAGTGGTCGCCGCCACGCACCGGCCACTTACAGACATGGTTGCGGCGGGCGAATTTCGCGAGGACCTGCTTTATCGGCTGAGCGTCTTTCACATTCACCTTCCTCCGCTGCGCAGCCGCAGGGACGACATTCCGCTCTTGGCCGACTACTTCCTGCAAAGGTTCGCCGGTGAGACGCGGCCCGTGTTCAGCCCAGAAGCCGCAAACGAACTGGCGAACCGCGAATGGCGCGGCAACGTCAGGGAACTGCGTAATGCCGTCGAGCATGCTGCGATTGTTGCTCGCGGCCGGGCGATTCATCCCGAGCATCTGCCCCCTCCCGTCACCACCAGTTCGCCAATCGGAGCCTCCCTCGAGGAGCGAATCGCCAGCGAACTAAGAACCTGGGTTCAGCAGCAACTCAGCGCCTCCGATCCGGACGCGGAAATGCTCGACCTCTACGACAAGATGCTCTCGGTGGTAGAACCGCCAGTACTTGAAGCCACACTCGCCCACACCGGTGGCAACCGAGCTACGGCTGCTCGGTTGCTCGGAATTCATCGCACCACCCTGCGGCAGAAGCTTCGCGAGGGTGGCGGCGACTGAGTTGGACAAGGCGAATATTTCGCTACTGCTCCTTCGGTGCAACAGCCGGATTCCACCACTGGTCCAGGGCCTTTCTCATCTCGGCAACCTGTTCTGGTCGGCTTTCGGCCAGGTTTTCTCGCTCAAACGGATCAGCGGCTAAGTCATATAGTTCAATTGCCGCCGCCGGCTCGTTCGCTGGATTGGGAACGATCAACTTCGTCTTGCCGTTGATTGACCAGCGCCAGCGGAGGCTTGTCGCTGGCACGTTGATATCCACGGCGTTGTGAGTAAAGCACTCGCCGAATACTTGCTTCCGCTCGGCAACCGCCTCTTCGTTGAGCAAATCTATGCCGGGCAGATCTTGCGACGCCGTTACCCCGGCCGCGCGGAGCAGCGTCGGCATTAAGTCGATCGACATGGCGAGCGACTTCGATTGCTTAGGC
>Ga0164290_1001527_pt1 | contig 31417 bp, 28 predicted proteins | sample Micstemetagenome_FD_108782 | JGI IMG/M metagenome (GOLD analysis project Ga0164290, IMG submission 108782) | Contaminated culture microbial community from soil near Moab, Utah, USA - Microcoleus steenstrupii SON62 (Illumina Assembly) | ecosystem: Environmental > Terrestrial > Soil > Soil crust...
GCTCGTTCTTCAGCGGTCAACGTAATGGCAGGGGCAATCCGCATGGCGTCGATCCTCCAGTGTGGAAGTCTTCGACGCAAACCCGCACAATAAGTTCCCGAGATTCAGAGACGCTACACTAGTATAAATCGCTGTCCTAAACGAACATGCTTGCGGGTCAGTCAAGCTTCGGTCACAGAGGGTTCGCACGGCGGACCTTACTAGATTGAAACGGAATTCCACGATGCGACACAACGGATGGTGCGCCGCTGCGGTACTTGTGACAATCACCTTCAGCGATTGTCTCGCGCGGGCGGAAGACGCCGCAGTCACCACACCCGCCGCGCGCGTCTTCGTTCCGCAGATTCTCGCGGCAGATGTCCGGCCACACATCGAATACCTCGCCGGAGATGATCTGCACGGCCGCTCTGGTCCTGATGCCAAAATCGCAGCGGCGTATCTTGTCGACCACTTTCGTCAGCATCAACTGAAATCGCTGTTCGGCGACCGCTATGACCAGCCCATCCCCGGTCATGGTCACACCGCCGAGAATCCGATTTTCGTCGGCCGCAACATCGGCGGCTGGATCGAAGGGAGTGATGCCGCACTGAAGCACGAGTTCGTGGTCATCGGCGTCCATTATGATCATCTCGGCGTGCGCGACGGCGAGATCTTCACCGGGGCCGACGACAATGCGTCTGGCGTGGCGATGATGCTGGAACTCGCCGAGCGGGTTGCGAAGCTCCCCATCAAGCCGAAGCGCAGTGTGGTCTTTATTGGCTTTGATCTGGAAGAGCACCTGCTGTGGGGTTCGCGGTGGTTTGCCGCCCATCCGCCTTGGCCGCTGGAGCAGGTGAAGCTGTTCATCACGGCGGACATGATCAGCCGCTCGCTGGGAGATTTGCCGTTGCCTGCGGTCTTTGTCCTGGGGAGCGAACATGCCCCGCAACTCAAACGCTGTCTCGATGAGGTTGGTCAACCGGAAGGGTTGGAGATCGCACGGCTGGGAATAGACCTTGTCGGCACCCGCAGCGATTACGGCCCGTTTCGCGATCGTGAAGTGCCCTTCCTGTTTTTCTCGACGGGCGAACATCCTGACTATCATACGCCGCGTGATCGGCCGGAACGTGCCGATTTCGACAAGGCCGCCCGGGTCTCCAGCCTGGTTCTGGAGATTGTGACCTGTGTCGCGAATACCAACGATCCGCCGGTGTGGTCTCCGGCGGTCACGGGTGATCTCGATGAACCGAAGGCGCTGGAGCGCATCACGACGTTGCTGCTGGAAGCCGACGACAAAGGCCGGTTGACCGACATTCAGCGCTATATGGTGAGCACGGTACGCAACCGTTGCCGGAAGATTCTCGACGCCGGCCTGATGACTCCGGACGACCGCGTGTGGCTGGTGCGCATGGCGCAGTTGCTGTTGCTGTCGGTGTTTTGAAAGCGGCCACCGCTGCGTGGTGGTGGCCGCTTTTCCAGCGTTCCTGCGGGGCATGCGAACATCCCCGATGCCGGTTTGCGGGTGCTAGACACCAACCGGCATGCGCGGTGGCGCTGCGGCTGGGCTGGGCGCGTCGCGATAATACGGATCGTTCGCGGAATAGGCGTGCGTGTCATCGGGAGCGGTATCATTCGCCACGATACCGAGAACCTGCACTTCGTTGGTGGTCAACACTTCGCGAGCGCGGCTGGCGGTCATCAGGCTGGTCTTACCCAGGCGAATCACCAGCAGTACGCCATCGGTATGGCGAGCCAGGGCACACGGGTCGCTGACGGCGAGCAGGGGAGGGGAATCGACCAGCACCAGATCGTATTCCTCACGCACTTGTCGCAGTACCTGACCCAGTTGCGGACGCGAGATCAGCTCGGCGGGATTCGCCGGGGGTTGTCCCGCGGGCAAGACCGACAGGTTTTCGACGAAGGTCTGGCGGATGGCGTTCAAGCCTTCAACCTCGCCCTGCAAGACATCGACCAGCCCCACATCGTTCGGTGTGCGGAACAACGTTTGAACCGAAGGCCGTCGCAGATCGGCGTCGATCAGCAGCACGCGTTGACCCGATTGAGCCATGGCGATCGCCAGGTTGGCCACGGTGGTGGTTTTCCCATCGCCCGATTCCGGACTGGTAATTTGAATGACCTTGGCTCCCGACTCTTCACCCGTCACATTTAAGGCGGTTCGCAGGGAACGATAGCTTTCTGCTTCTGGACTGCGGGGGGCCAGCAGATACCGCAGGGCATCGGGCACCTGGTCCCACACGCCTGGTAGCCTCGTCAACGCACTGAACCGGGAAATGGTACCCAGCAACGGGAAGGCCACGGCACGCCGCAGTTCATTGACCGAGTTGATCCGCAGATCGCGCAATTCGCGGAGGAAGCAGAGCGCCGTCAGCACGCAGGCCCCGCAGAGACCGCCGCCTCCGACGAACTTGATGACGCGCTTCATGGAGAGTTCTTCCTTGACCGGCGCGAGTTGCTTTAAGGTGTAGCCACTGCCGTCGCTTTCAATGCCCACCTGGTTTACCTGCGTGAGCAATTGTCCCCACAGTTCGCGCAGCCGTCCCAATTCGGCATGAATGGCCTCGTCTTTCGCCTGGAACTTCGCGACCGATTTCGCCTGTCGCGATTCGTCCTCGACGAGTGCGGCCAACTCCTGGTCACGAATGGTGAGTTCCTTCAACTCCTGTCGCAGAGATTCGGCATAGAGCGCCACGAAATCGACTTCCGTGGAATCGGTGCCTTCAGCGTTTTGCTGCTGGCGCTCTTCGGGCAGGCGAATTCCCTGACGGCGATAGAAATCGAGCGCAGTTTGAATCGACTGGCGGACCAGTTTCACCTGCGGATGATCGGGACCATAGTCGAGCAGCAGTTCGCGCTCCTGCAGAATCAACGGCAGAATGCGATTGTCGAAAATCGCGATGTCCTGCTGTTGTTGCTGCTGGAAATCGTTTCCCGCAGAACCATCTTGCGCGATAAACCGACGGACGAGAACTTCCAGACCGTCCCGAGGTTCATGGGTCGCAACCGCCGCATTGATGGCCTTCATGCGCGACTGCAACTGAGCCTGACGCAACAGGTTGAGCCGGCGTTGCTCCTCGGCGGCGAGCACGCGCTCCTGATGCACGTTCGTGGTCGTCTGACCATCGGCCGATTGCGAACCGACGGGAGCCTTCCATTGCAGCGGCGCCGTTTCACGGAAGGTGTGATACTCCTGCTCTTTGGTTTCCAGTTTGGCTTCCACATCGTGCAATGCCTTTTCAGTCGCGGTGAGGACTTCCTCCGACTTTTCGTTCCGCGTGCGCTGCAGATATTCTTCGTAGGCGGCCACCACGGCTTCAATCACCGCCCGGGCATCTTCCTTGGTCCGGCTGGGATAGGTAATGGTAATGACGTTGGTATACGACCGATCTTGACCCGAACTGCGCTTGACACGCAAATCGTCGATGATGTCTTGCGCGATATCGTCGGAATCCGCGAACAGGGACAGCTTGTCAAGTTTGCCGATCACCACCGCTCGATTCAGAATCAACGGGCTCATGATGAGGGCAATATGCTCGCTGCGTTCACCCCAATCGCTGAGCGAACGACGCTCTTCGGGAACGGCGACCGACTCTTTCTTGGAGACCAGAATTTGTGCGGTGGCTTCGTATTCCGGCCCGGAGCGCACATACATCAGCACGCCGAGCAGCAACCCCACCAGTCCTCCCGCGCACATCCAGTAGCGATACTTGAACAGGAGCTGGGCATAGTTGATCTGCTTGAAGACAGCTTCGTCTTCGCCGTTGTACAGATTCTGCAAAGCCACGGGATCAAAGGCTCGTTCGCGGGTCACTTTCGCCATCCTCCACTGGCAACGTGCGTCATGACGTGTCGTCACGCCGCGGAATGCCCGGACGGTCCACCGCCGGCGCAATCTCTGTTGCTATCCGGCAACTCTAGCATTCGTCTGTCAGCCCGCGGGAAATTTCCGGACGGCGAACAGCAGAAGTCCCGCGATCAGTGCCTTGAGAAAGCGTTACAACCGCCAGTATCGCGCCAGACTTACCGCGCGACTTCCGCCGTCACAATGTGGTGATCGCTACCACGCCCCTGGCCGACGCGGCAGTCGCGCACCAGCCAGTGCGGCGAGCACAAGACGTGGTCGATGCGAGCCCAGGGCATATACGAGATCCACAACCGCTGAGGCTTCACGGGGGACGTGTAGCCGTACCCGGAGCCAGCGGCGTCAAATGCGGAAGTCAAGTCGCCCCAGTCGCGCTGGAACAACGAACTGGAGGCCGGTGTGTTGAAGTCGCCGCCGATCAGCAACGGCTTGTCACCGGCGAGTTGTCGAATCTGCTCGCGGAATTCGGTCGACTCAGCCATGCGGAGCATCTGAAATCCCTCGAGATCCTGTTGCGCCTGTCCCGAAGCCAGTTCCGAGGTGGATAACTCCTTCAACCCCCGCCGCGCGGTCATGAGGTGGACATCCGCGACCAGGATCGGGCCTTGCGGGGTTTCGACTTCCACCACCAGACCAGCGACGCGACCAAATGCCGTCGTCTCGCCGATGTGCAACTGCTTCAACGGATACCGTGAACCAATCCAGTAGTAATCGACGTGGATGTGGTGCCAGTCGGGAAAGAATTCGTCGAGCAGCGGGTGCTCGCCACGGGCTTCCTGCAAAACGACAATATCGGGCCGCTGACGGCTGATCTCCGACACCACCTCGGTGAAGTTCGGCTGATATCCCTGCACGTTCGCGGTCACGAAACGCAAGCTGGGTGCGGTGATTGCGACTGCGGGCCCCGTGCGTGCATCGGCGATCCACGGCGCACGAAATTCCATCAGTGGCCCGGCGACCAGGCCCATCGCCAGCACGTTGGCCCAGAGCGACGGGCGATGCCAGATGCACCCCGCCACGGCCAGCAGCAACGCGGGTAAGGCCCACGGCGAACGGGGCAGGTAGGTGACGGCCGCACTCAGCCACCACCTCTCCGAGACGACAAACACCAGCACCAGCACCACGCAGATCGCGGCAAGATTCAGTCCGGAAAAGGCCCACACCAGTCGTGCCATGCGACTCGGGACCGTTACCCGCTGACTGGGCCAGTTCACATCAGAAGTGCTTGTCGCTTCCATCGACCCTGTCTCACGCTTCGGCCATAACTGCCGGTGACTTCACCCGGGGACTGGTATTCCAGGGGAATAGGGTTTGCCCTTGTTCCGCCAGATGCACCAGTTCCGCCATTTCCCAGGCGGTGACGTAGTGATAGCGAAAGTTCGGATGTTGTCGATGCCAGTTTGCCAGATCGTCATGAAACTTCTGCACGCGCGCACTCAGCCACATTTCCAGGTTCCCCGGCTTGCAACCATGCGTGTGCAACTTCACAAATCGCCAATCGGGGCGACCTCCCACCGTCACACCGGCCCGCAACCAAGGGGCCATCCGACGAAATGCCGGCGGATGGCTCGCCAGCAGATCACCGTTTTCCACCTTCGGCAACACGCCCAGCTTCCGACGCGACCAGTCGAACACCAGCGGTCCCTGGATCATCAGCAAACCCTCGCTGGGTGCCATCCGCCCCACTTCGGCGCGGCGCCCCTGGTTATGCGACTTCCGACAGCCTGGTTGATCGAACGCATAGTAAATCTGATTGATCGTTTGTGTCTGGGTATCGCTCGGGGCGGAAGGCAATGTGAAGTCGGCGTAGCAGCCGGTCTCTTTCAGAATGGGAAGTTCATGATCGACGCCGCACCACTGGCCATCACGCCGCGAATTGCACAGCGCCCAGTTGCCATGAATGAAGCCGTACACCACCTGCCCAGTCTGAGGATCGCGGCGGAGTAACCCATGCTGATGGAACAGTGTGTCGCGAAAGCCCGCCATCTTTTCCTGAAAACCCTCGGGTGTGTCATGCTGATGGTGCAGATGAATTTCGACATCGCCATAACCCTGGTCGATCAGGGTTTTCAGACGATCGAGATACTCCGGCCGATACTCATCCTGTGGATAGAAAAACGTGTGTTGCGGCGGGCGTCCGCTGCAATCGCGGTACTGACCAAAGAGTTGCGGATACTGTTCAACCCACTGGTCCACCCGCGCGATAGCGGTCGCACGGTCGGCCTGCGAATTCTCTGGCTCGTAATGATCACAGACCGCAATGAACACATCGACTTCAGCATGGTCCAGCCTGACAGCACGACGTTTCGGCTGAGTGGCCACGTAGGTCGGTACCCATTGATCGAGACCCTGAGATTGCACCTGCTTCCACAGCCGTGGAATCCGTGACAGGCAGAGCGCCAGCACGATCAACCCCGCGGTAATCCCCAGAAGATATGTGGCACTCATCAGTTCACCAAACCTGCGAATTGCCCACCGCGCGGCGGTGGCGGAGACTTCACCATCAAACTTGTTACGCCGCTTTCGTCCAGGTCACGCGGTACCGCGACCGCCAGGCATCCCACAGGGCATATGCCGTCGTGAGATTGAGCGTCAAGAACATCAGCGCAGGGCCAAACAGCTTCGAGCGTTGCCCCCGAGACTGCGCCCCCCAACCCACCAGACCTGTCACGTAGAAACTGAACTGCAACGACAACAGCACCGCATACGGCGGCGTAGAGACCAACGCCACATTGGCCACGGCTGCCAGCAGCAGCAGCACCGGAGAGGCCAGTCGCAGTAACTTATGCGAGACGAATTCAAACCACAGCCGATTGGACCACGGCAGCAACCACGAGGGATAGAGCCGCACCAACTGGGCCACTCCCGCAATCGTCCGCCGCTTCCGAATCGCCTCCTGTTGCGGCGATGTCGATGGCAGATCGTAAGCAACAGCCGCCGGTTCAAAGACGCAGCGATATCCCTGATTCACGATCCACATCGGAATCGCCACGTCATCCAGAATGGTCTCTGCCGGAATGCGACGAAACGCGGCCTGACGGATCGCGTAGCAGGCCCCCGTCGCTCCGGGCACCCCGCGAAACCGGCTTTCCGATTTCCGCAGGAACTTTTCGTAGCGCCAATAGAGTCCGATTCCTTCACCCGCCGTGGTGGTCGCCGCCGAGGTGCGCAGCACCAGTTCGCCCGAGACCACGCCCACCTGCGGATCAGCAAAGTTCGCCAGGCATTCCGTGAGAAATGCCGCATCGAACTCTTGCCGGGCATCGGTCAGCAGCACGATCTCGCCGCGGCATTGCGGGATCAGTTCATTGAGAATGGCAGGTTTGCCCCGGCGCTCGGCAAACGGAACCACGCGGACGCGCGCATCGGGAAACTGCTGCAACACCGCGACAGTGTCATCGGTGGACCCATCCGACCCGACAAGAATTTCGGTGATCCAGTCAGCGTGCTGCATGGCCAGCAGGCTTTGCAGCTTCGCGGGCAACCGATTCGCTTCGTTATGCGCGGCGAGCACGATCGAAACGGTGCGTGGTGCGTGAGATTTTTCACGGCGCAGCGGCGCCACTCGTGAGAGCGCCGCCATCAGCAGCGGATAGCCGACGTAAATGTACGCCAAGCCTGCGGTCGCCCACCAGAAGAGAACCTGCCAGACCAGATGCATGTCAGGCTCCCGCGTGCGAGTTGGTGGTGATCAGTGCCTCCAGCAAAGCGACCAGACGGTGCGTCTGCCGTTCACGGGAATACTCTTCGATATCGGCGGCATGCACCGCAGCCACATCGGCATCTGACCCTGCGAGCCGTGCAGTCAACCAACGCGCCAACCCTGCGACATCTCGTGGGGAGAAGCAGCTTTCGGGATGAAACCGCGTCGCAATGTGGGCGGCTTCGCCTGTCGGAACGATGGCCAGCAATGGTTTGCGAGCCGCGAGATATTCAAACAGTTTGGCCGGCACCACGCGATCGGCCCCAGGAACATCGCTCAACAACAGGCACAACGCATCGGCAGAAGCCAGCCAGGCCAGCACGCGATCGTGCGGACAGTAATCGAGCGACGTCATCGTACAAGGGGTTTGCCGCAGCCGTTCGAGCCACTGTTGCTGTTCGGCGGTTTTGCGTCCCACACAGACAAAATCCAACCGCTTGAGCAGGTCGGGCCGGGTCTGCGCGATCTGTTCGATGGCGGTCACTACGGGAGATACGTCGGTCAGATTCCATAATGTGCCGGTGTAGACCAACCGAAACTTCGAGTTCTGCGTGACGGGGGGCGAGGTCGGCATCGAATCGACAAAGTCTTCTGAGTCGTAGCCATTGTAGATGCAGACGCGCTGAGCCTGAGACTGCAACGCCTCGAGACGTTCTCCCAGTCGGTCGACACTCGCCTGCGTGGTAGCAACCACGGCATCTGCCGCGCGCAGCACCGCACGTTGCTGACGCTCTTGCACCCAACGCGACCAGCGATCTTTCTGTGCGTGCTCCAGATACTGACTGCTCAAGTCCCATTCATCGCGATAATCGAGCACCAGCGGCACACCGCTGCGGCGTTTTAATGTGCGGCCCACCAGAAAGCTGGTGTAGGCAGGGCCGGTACACACAATGGCATCGAACCTTTCATGACGCAGCAACTGTGTTCCTGCCGCCACAGCCCCTGGGTACCAGAGAATTTGTGGATCAGGTTGCAGGCAGAGTTTCGCCAGGGATTTGACGATGGACTTGCCCCACCGCAGCGGTGCCGTCCACCAGCGTTTCCGTGAACTTGTCGCCGCTCCCAGACTTTGTTTGACGGCGTACCCGGGCTCCCAGGTCGCCGCGCGGACCACGCGGGTTTGCTCGGGAATTTCCGCGAGCAGGCTTGCATCGAGCACGGGAACCGAAGGGTTCGCCACGGTCAAGACGGTGACGCTCCACCCCGCGCGCTCCAGGTATTTCACCCATTTCACCGGGCGCTGCACCCCCGCTCCACCGACAGGGGGAAAGCTGTAAGCGATCAGCAACACCCGTCGCTTTGTGGCGGGTGCCGTGGAATTCCGTACCGGTGGTTCCAGCAATGTCGTCGTCATCTGAGCGAGGCCGCTGTGAGTCCAGGGGAGACCGATTTCGCTGCCGGGATCCAGTCATCCAGCAGCACGGTGCGAAAGCGGGCGAAGAGTCCGTCTTGCCCCAGTTGATCAATCATGGCCGCCGCCCACGGCAACCGATCATGCAACAGCACGACATCTCCCGCGTGCGGACGGTATTGGCTGCACCAGGCCTGCACGTCAGCAAGGCTATGCATGCGAAAGTCTTTGGGGTCGACATTCCACAGCGCGACAGACAGCTGTTGTCGCCAGAGACCGAGTAACTTGCCCGGCGTTAACTCACCCTTGGGTGGTCGCATCCATCGCGGAGTAGAGTTCGCATGCTCAGTCAGCCAGGCACTCGTGCGCTGCACTTCGTTGAGAAACTGCGAAGTGGAGGTCTGCCGAGGCTCGCCATGCGACCAGGTATGGTTCCCGATGGCATGGCCTGCGGACAGAATCTGATCGATCAGATATGGATGGTCCGCCGCCGCTTGTCCCACCACAAAAAACGTGGCCCGCAGATGCCAGCGTGCCAACGCGTCCAGTACCTGGGGCGTGAATTCCGGGTGCGGCCCATCGTCAAAGGTTAAAGCGAGCGTCGGCGTGGTGCCTGGTCCGCGCACGAGCCAACGCGACGGCGGCAAACTCGCCGTCATCAAGGCTCGCAGCATCTGGCGGAGGGGATTCATTGATCGTTCGGGGCTCTGTAAAGTGCTCACTCAGAATCGGCTGAGTTCCGCGGAGTCTGTTTTCTGTACGTATTCCGTTGTTTGGGGCGGTGTGCTGTTTCGCGTCGCTTGCAGAATTTCTGCCAGTCGGCGGGCTGTGGTCAGCGACGAAGCCGGCTCAAAGCGGCGGGCATACCCCTCGGGTGGAGCATGACGCAGCCGATCGAAAATCGCTTGTGCTAATGCGGCCGGTTGTCCGGGCGCGACCAGTCGGTCGTACACCGGGTCTGCAATTTCCGAGATGCCTCCGACATCTGTGGCCACGAACGAACCCCCTGTCGCCTGCGTTTCCAGCAGCACATTTGGCACCCCTTCCGACTGGCTGGATAGCACTGTGAGATCCGCGGCCCGATACCACAGTGCCAGTTCCGCCTGTGTCTGCGGGCCACGCAATTCCACTGTCTCGGTCAAACCCAGCGCCTCAATCTGTCGACGCAGGGCCTCTTCCAAAGGTCCACTCCCCAGAACATAGCACGCAGGTGAAACTCCGCGCCGCCGAAGTTCCACGCAGGCCTGCAACCAGGTCGGCCAGTCTTTGACCTCCACCAGCCGTCCGACTCCGATGAGCACCGGCCGATCGAGTGGCAAACCCAGTAGCTTGCGGGCTGCGTGGCGATCACCCGGGTGAAAGACCGTACTGTCGATGCCCCGCGGAACCACAAACAGTTTGTGTGCGGGGAGGCCGTCCTCGCGGAGCACATCGGCCAGATCCTGACTCACAGTGATCACCGCGGCGGCCGCGTGCAGGGTGCGTAGAATCACTTCGCGACGGCGGCCGGAACGACCGAGCACCAGCACATCGCTGCCTCCCACCATGACCACGGCGGGGAGCCCCGCTTCGGTCGCGGCCCGCACCGCGACGGCCCCATCGGGATGAGCCCAATACGACAGCACCACATCGGGCTGGAACTTGGCAATCGTCCGGCGGACGGTATGTCGGATCGACCACCACATACACCGGTCATACTGTTCACGACAGATTCTGGGCGGATAGTAGAACGTGGGATACTCAGCGGAGACATCTGGCAAGGCACGGAACCCGGGTGTCACGGGCGACTGCTTCCAGCGCTGCATGAACGGAACCGGCGCAATCACGCGCACCTCATGCGTGGTCGACAATGCGGCCAGCATGGTGCGATTGAAGGTCGCCAACTGCGGCTGGCCCGCATTCGGATACGCGTAGGAGAGGAAGAGGATCCGCATGATGGGTCGTGGGGGTTAGGGGTTGGGGGTTGGGGGTTGGGGACTAGGCGATGCGGCGTTGTTATCCGCAGAGGTCGACGAGGGCTTTCCGTATCGCACCCATTGTCGAAAGCGTGTCGTCAATCCACTGCGTTCGATGGCACCCCGTACGGTTTTGCGGCCCCACTGACAGAGTTGCAGATGCGTCGCCGTCAACCGCCCCGACCAGGTCGGCGGCAATAGCCAGACAGTCCCGCTCTGGCTGGTGTGATTGGCAAACAGTTCCTTGTAATCCGCATCGCCTCCGCCAAAGTCGAACCAGTTCGCCGGGTCGTGCAGAATGAGATCGTCGATCATTTGAATCAGCATCATTTGGCCGGGTGAATGACGCGCATACTCGGCGAGGTAACCGACTTCCTCGTAGTGAAAGCACCCGTGATCCTGATTGCCCACGGTGAATGCCACAGGTTGACCTTCCACCGACCACAGATAGCAACGCAGGAACCCAAGTTCCGCTAACTTCGTGTATTGAGCGAGTTCGGCGGCATCGTTCCTGATCCGCAGCCCGAATTGTCGTGTCTGCCAGGTCTGCAGCGAGATCCGATGCGCCACTTCCAGAAAGCGAGGAACATCGGCGACATCGCGGATACATTCCAGCCGCGTCTCACCGAACTTCTTCAGCTTGCGACGAAAGGTCTGCCGTGTCTTGGAACTGAATTTCTGCCAGTACGCTTCGGGCGTCGCGGGGAGTTCGATGCGGCGGCGAGGTTGTACCCCCGCATGCTGATACCGCGACCAGCCTGGTGGCAAAACCCGCTCGAGTGCCTCAGAAACCGGCGAGGCGTGGTCGAGGTCTTCAATCAGCAGAAAGGCTGCCCGGGCGCGGACCACTTCTTCCAGCGTGGTTGCCAGGACCGCATCAACTTGCGAAGCCGAGCCGTCACTTAAGACGCCATTGCCTGCCAGCCGCCAGCCCGTCAATTGGCGACTCCACGGGAAGGCACCCAGCCGTCGCGTGGTGACCGTTTTGGGAATCAACGCGGTGAGCGCCGCAGGCGAGGTCTCGGAGGCTGACGTCACCAGACACGCCGGCAAGTTCGTCGCACGCAAATGATCCAGATCACACAACACCACATCGGGATGCTGAAGCGGACAACTCGTTTGGTCGGCGTCATACACGCGCAGCCAGTCCCAATAGCTTTGCGCAAGGTGACCCTGCAGCGCGGCATCGATCGGCTGAACGTGACACGCTGGCTCCCCCGTAGAACGAGGTTCCGCAATCCCTGCTGCCGAAGATGCCGAAGACATTGACATGCTTTGTCCTTATAGGGATTGGGTATTAGGCGTTGGGTATTAGGGGTTGGGTTCTGAAAAAGACCTACCAACTACTACCCAACTCCCAACACCTACTACCCAACACCCAACCTCAACCCGTCTGCACAACGACGCGATGTTTTCCGGCTTTGGACAGCGGAATGTCGTCTACCATTTGCAGATCGATTTCCACCGCCGTCCCAGCACATTTGCGGACTTCCGCGAGCAGGAATTCCCGATCCGCAAGCATCAGGCCGCCATCGACCACCAGTTTCAGCGTGATCCGTTGCGGAGTTTGCTGTACCACCTGAAACCGCCGGATGGTGGGAAACTCTTTCAACAGATGCGGGAAGAATTCACCGGGAATCTTGCGTCCATCGGGCGTGTTCAACGTATCGAGTTGACGACCCACCACCTTGGTCAAGAGGGGCAGGCCGCGACCACACGAGCATTGACTCAACCCCGCGACAGCCCGGTCACCATTCACATACCGAATGAACGGCATGCCATAGTTGAACAGGTCGGTAATGACGATGTTGCCTTCTTCACCCTGCGGAGTCGGTTGCCCGTCATCATCCAGAATCTCGACGTACAGGTTTTCCTGGCTGAGATGCAGTCCCGCATGTTGTTCACATTCGGCACCAATCAGCATGAATTCGCGTGACCCATAGGTTTCAAAAACCGGGGCACCAAACACCTGTTCCAGCGTGACGCGTTGAAAGTCGTGCAGTTTCTCTGCGCCGACAATGATCGATTTCGGTGCATAAGGCCGCTCGCCCATGGCCTCGCAATACCGGGCGAATTCGTACAGCGGGTTGGTATAACCCACCACCACTTCCGGGCGGTAGCGATTCCACCGCTGCAAGTGCTGTTGCATCTTCTCCGGCGTGAACTCGAAGCAGCTCAGCACCAGATGACGATCGATCCGGTGATGGAGTTCGGCTTTCCAGCGCTTCCAGGTGGGGACATTCCCCACATGACTGCCCCAGATGTAAAGCTGCTTGGTCCCCGGTTCCCCCCCCGCCCAGCCATATCCGCGGTACATCATCGCCGTGCGACGGTCGTTGCTGCCGGTATCAAGATCAAACTGCAAGGGCTCCCCGCTCGACCCCCCCGTGGCTTTCGAGAGCCGCACCACCGGTGCCGTGGTCCGCATCCGTAACCGCTGTTGCCGAATGACTTCCCGCGTGATCAACGGCCACTGCGACAGATCTTGCAGTTCCCGCAGCGACGCCCACGGTAAGCCCCGGCGTGCCCAGTCCTCGGCATAGTACGGGCAGGTGTGGGCCGCATGCTGCACCAGGCGTGACAAGGCCTGACGCTGGAACTCGGCGAGTTGTTCGCGCGACCACCATTGCGACGCTTCCGCATCGCGCCAATGCCGTAGCGTTTGGCGGCCCTTCATGACGCCGTCAAACACAGGCAGCAGCAGATGTCGATAAATCTTTCCGTACATAATGCCCACTCCAGCGGAGCTTTAGTTTCAATCAATCAATCAGCGGTATCGGCTTCGCTGACAGGTACAGCGCTCGATGTGGGACGACGCCAATTCTGCATCGATTTCCGCAATTGGCGCACTCTGGCCATCGCGCGGAACTTCCACCGCGGTCGCTGCCACTTGGCCCAGCACAACGTGGTGACCCGGTTGGTCAGCCGCTGCTTGTGAATGGAGTCTCCCCCCATGAAGTCAAAGGCGTCATAGCCCCGCTCGAGACATTCCTGCATGCCCAGAAAGTCGGTGATCAATCCCGGGCTTCCTTCCGATTCGGTGATCCGCCCCCCCTGATAGACCAACGCCCGACCCCGATCGATCAAGAGTTGCGAACATCCCAGAACTTCGTTGCCGTTCGAGACCCGCAACAACGCAACGCCCTGCTGTGGCAGCAGTCGCTCGATCAACGCGCGATGAAACTGCGTGAAACGATCGCTGGCATAGCACCCCGGTTTGCCGACCGACTGCCAACGCGTCTGGTGCAACCGAATCAGATCGGTGAAAATATGCTGGGCATGCTCGACTGTCTCCGCCCATTCAAAGCGCACATCGCCCAGCTTGCGGATGTTCTGCCGAATGTTCTTGCGTGTCGAATCTCCCAGTTGCTTCAGCAGGTTTCGCTGCGTCGCGCGAGCCGCCGCCAGATCGAACCACCGGGCCGACTTGCTCTCCAGCACCCAGCCATCTCCCTGCCGGATTTCCAAAGGCAATTCGTCCTCCACGAAGCCATCCAGCTTGAGCGCGTCCCAGTTCGATTCCGCATCGAGCCGGATCAGCAGTTCCTGCACAAACCGGCCGACATATTCCGGCAGGCAAGCCAGGCTGTTGTACTCAGCAAAGGTCGAATCGGCTTCGGGCTCGCCTGCGGTCCCCCAGTGCCAGGTCTGTTCACGGAACCAGCCATCCCGGTCTTCCGTTCCCTGCGTCAGCAAGATCACGCCGACATACTGATGATCGACCTGCAACGTCGCAAAACGATGAGGCACCAGATCACCGTAGTGTGCCAGCCAGGTCTCGGTCCATTCACAACTCGCCAGCAGCGGAAGTCCCGCGTGACGTCGCTGGACCATCTGCCAGATTGCCAGCACCCGTGACCGTTCACTGGCCGCATGCCAGGTCCATTCCACGGGAGCGGCATTCGCCGACCAGACCGCGGGCTGGGTCGAGTTCGCTGGCAACGCTTCCAGTACAGGGTAATTCACTGGGAATCCTTCAGTGATCGTAATTCTGCGACTCGGTCCACATTCAGGCATCGCACCTGGTCATTCACGGTTCAGGTGAATAACCGCGTAAACACATACAACCCCGAAAACATCGTGGCACTCGCCGCCGTTAACTTCAGAAACTGCACACGATTCCAGACAATCAGCGGCCGCAGCGAACGGGTATGAATCCAGCACAGATTCAAATACGCCGCAGCCATGCCCAGCACCAGAAACGTGGGCACGATGTAACACCGTGATAGCGACAGCATCGAGACACACCACCCCACCAGCACGGCGGTAATGTAAGGCCGGAAGCGAATCAGATCCGGATGCCACAACGGCTCTTCCATTTGCCCCACGCGATAGAGCTGCAGGAAGGCAAAGAAGAAGCAACCGAAGAACAGCGTGCCACCAAACAATCCCAATTCCACATAGGCATGCACAAAAGAATTGTGAGCCACGAGTCCCGCCATGTCCGCGTACTCACCATGCCCAATTCCAAAGAATAAGTCCGAGGATTTGAGCGCCTCAAAGCCCTCCAGCCACAGCTCCACACGTTCGTGACCCGTGCTGCCATCACTGAAATCGATATTCGCCGATCGACCCGCGACCAGAGGCAACGCACACATGCCCAGCACGGCGCAGGCGATGCCAAACTTCGTACCGAATCGAAACACCAGCAGCGTCATCGTGGCCGCGACCGCAGCCAACATTCCACCACGCGATTTCGTTTCCAGAATGGCCGCCGCAAACACCAGCAGCGGCGCGCACCAGAAGATGCGAAAGGCCCCCAGCGTTTTGTCAAACAGAAACGCTGAGCACAATGTCCCCCCCGCGACAATCACCATGCACAGGTCATTGGGATCTTGAAAGATGCCCGTGCCTCGCATGCGGTAGAAGAAAATGGGGTTTCCGTCCTGATCATGCCCGTCAAGATCACGCAGATGCTCGATGAACTGAAAATCGATGATCTGCCAATAGTCGAACAGGCACAACGTCACCATCAGACCCGTACAGCCCGCGACATTTGCCAGAAACGCCTTCAGCCGGCCCGGCGTGTTGATGCACGTCACCGCCAGTCCATAGTAGACCAGCGTGCGTACAAATTGATCGGCAGAGGCCCGCACCCCTCCCAGGTACACATGCTGCAAATGCGACAGCACGATCGCGATCAGCATCCCCACGGCACAATACGTGATCGGCTGCCGCACCATCGCAAAGGGTTGAAAGTGCCCCTGCACCGAGGTCGCCGTCAGCACAAAGGTGCCGATGATCAGCCCCTCGTACAGTGGCAACCCTTCCAGCCACGTCAACAATTCGGCCGGGCGCAAAAACAGCGTGGCTGTCAGTAACTGAAACAGCAGAAACGCCAGCGCAGCTAGGGACGGATGACGCATGTCGGCCGGGTAACTCGTCTGCGCTCGCAGCTCATCAATCGATAAGCGAGAACGACACCCAGCAGCCGGAACGCACCCACGGCGCGCAGACCGGGCCACTGTTGACGAAAACATACGTCACACCCAGACACACATCGCAAAATCCCGCCACTCGGACAGACTGGTCCCTGCGGTCTGCGGCAATGATTCCGGTCGCACGGAATACAACGCATTTTCTGCGAGCGGGAATGGCAACAGCCGATGGTGTCAGGCACCATCGGCTGTTCATGTAGCACGTTATTAAAATCAGGCAGCTATCGCGAATTACCGCGCCGCAGCCCAGGTCATTGGCTTACCACCCACGGGCGGAACCGAAGGGGTTCGCACCTGCTGCTGGGCCGGGGCTTGTCCCGAAACCACCACGCCGGGCAAGCGTTGGAATTCTTCATACGAGACCTGCTGCGACGGCACACTGGCCGGTACCGCGGACGTAAACGGCGGAGCACCGTTGTCCATGGGAGCGGCAGGAACCGCCGGTGTCAGTGCCGGAGTCGTCGCCGGGGGAACGGGCATCGGAGCCGGGGGAGGATAATTCGGAGCCATCGGCTGAGCGTGGGACTGACCACAACCACAGTCGGAAGCGGCCGGCATCGCACCGTAGGTCATGGGCATCATGGCGTCGTAACCCATGGCACCACAGGAATTGCAGTTCGGCACACCATGCTTGTAGCCACAGTGAGACTTGCACTTCAGGCAACACGGCTTGTGATGCAGCCACTTCAGAATCGAGCAGCCGGGTTGGCAAACCTCACGAGCACACGGATCACCGGGGCCCACACAAGGCGAGACACAACAGCAACCCAGAGAAGAACTTGCAACCAATAACGCAGCAGTGACGAGGGCATATGCCTTCATAGCGGGCCTTTCGGCGAACAAACACAGATGGGAGAGGGGGAACCCTAGGCAGGGTCATCTTTCATCTGTATCGGCCCGAGGACTTGGTAAACTTTGACGATTATTCCGATTTTTCTGAGATCTTCGGATTTTCTCATCTTTTGCTCAGAAATCCGCTCGCTCCCAGAATCTGACCCGGACGACAAGTCGTAACTCGCACTGAAAATGAGACTTACACACCTCAACGTGTGCGAGTGATCAGAATCTGAACCGCCTGCCTGTTGACCTGCGAAACTTTTCCGAGAAAATGTCTGCAATCATTTCGTCAGATGTGAACCTTTCTGGCGAAATGGTCGTCTCAGTGTTAGAAGCGAAAGTTTCGGCCCAGGATCGTGTTGTTGTTTCACGACCGCCGAAGCTGCTTTCCGAAGTCAATTGCCGCAATTCATAGAAGGTCACTGGGCAGTTGGCTCCCTTGTACTAAGAGGACTGCGGAATTCCGCAGGAGGTGCGTCATGCAGCGACAAATTAGCATTACCAACGCGACCATCAACGCTTTCGCCGCTATTGAATTCGGCCAAGCTGTCGTCGTGGCGAATGCCGTCGCGGGCGCCTCCATGTCGGGTCATCACGCAGCCTCGAAATGTCCCGACCCAGGGAAATCGGAGCTGGGATCGCTAGGTCTATCGCGTGGTGAGGATCGTTGGCGCGGTACGCGCACGCCCTCCACAACCCCGCCAGACGTAGCAGTATCCTACGTGCAGGACATGAGTTATCTCATGCCCACCGATGTCGCGATGCCCGCCCGTTTATGGGCGTCCTGGGTGTTGAGCCGGTCGCTTTGCGGCTAGGCACACGTTGTTCGGGAACATTTCCTCGAACACGCAGGGCGCATGATCAGGGTGACTTGTCTGTCCACTGGCAGCACCGTCGTATCCACGACGAACTGCCAGATTCGACCGACTCTGTCGACTCTCTGAGCATGCCTGTCTGGCGGTTGTCACCTTGGCGTAACAACACTCCAGCACTCTCCTTGCGGCGTTTGAGTACCACTTCGCACCGCCCCACTTCCAATCGGCGGGGTTGCGGTGCATTGCCAGGGAAGCCAATACCATGGAGACGTCCGAAGAAGTCATACAGTTAGTGCAGCGGGCTCAAACCGGAGATCGCTGGGCGTTTGGGGAACTGGTCAATCGTTTTGAGTCGAGTGTGTTCGCCGTGGCACTGCGACGGTTGCGAAACCGGACGGAAGCCGCAGAACTCGCCCAAGACGTCTTTGTCCAGGCCTATCGCAAGTTGTCGCAACTTCGCGAGCCGGAACGGTTTGCCGGTTGGTTAAAGCGGATCACCGTCCGTATGGCTATCAACCGGGCCGTCCGTCGGCCGCCGGAAGTGGCTCAAGATCCGTCGATCCTGGGGGCCCGCAACGGCTCCTCAGGAACGCCACTGGAATCCTTGTTGGTCGGAGAACGGGCCGAGCAACTGCGAAATGGTCTAAATCGCTTGCGGGATCTCGATCGGAAGACCTTACTGGCCTTCTACTTTGAGGGACAATCGCTGATTGAGATGAGCGACCGGTTCTCCAGTCCGGTGGGCACAATCAAGCGGCGCTTACACACCGCTCGAAACCGCCTGAGGGAAGAGCTGGATCAGTTACAGCCCGCCTGAACCCGCAGCACCCCGGCATGCCTCCCATGCCGGGGTGCCCGCGTTGGGTCATCATCACTATTTCCGATAGTACACACCCTTGCTCTTTGATATGGCCGATCTTTCCGGAACGGCCCTAAGTGTCAAGCCCCGCGGAGACGACAGATGTTCAACCCATAATCCATTACCACATTTAATGTTATAAAAATCGGCAGGGCTTGATCGGTTTTTCCCTCACGGTACGGCACCGGGGGACGTATATGATGTGAGGGAACGAACACACGCCAAGTCGCAGCGAATTATTCCTGTGAACAGCGTGCCTCAGGACGGAACTTAGCACCTGCGGGGAGGTGACATCATGACTCGGCAAGACGCACTCGTTCGACTGCATCGCCGGCTGCTGGTTCAGCGCGATGAATTACGCCAGAAACTGACCGAAGATATCGATCTGACCTATACGCGTGACGACGGGATCAACGATCTCGGCGAAACCGCATCGCAGATGGAACAGTCCGAATTGCACAGCCAACTCGCGGCGTTGGAAAGCCGGGAACTGGCGCAAATCGATACGGCCATCAACAAGATCCGAACGGGCACCTACGGGTATTGCGATCGCTGCGAGAAGTCCATTCCGATCGCGCGGTTGCAGGCCTTGCCCTTCTCATCCCGCTGCGTCAGTTGCCAGAAGATGAGCGAACGGCGATCCAGTGAAGAGGAATTTGAAGCCAACTGGGCGTCGGCGATGGAGTATGAACGCCGCTCAAATGACCGCGAATTGAACATGAGTGATATCGACGTCGGCTAACACTCGATGACGTCTATTTCACCAATCGAAGCCCAGGGAATGCATTCCCTGGGCTTCTGCTTTTATGCGATCTGCCGATAGAGCGCATCGTACTGGCTCATCATCTCGCGCAGCGAAAACTTCGCTTCAATGCGGGCGCGGGCGGCCCGGCTGAAGGCTCGACGTTGATCCGCATTCCTTGCCACGGTGCATAGGGCGTCGAACCAGCGGTCTGCGTCACCAGACGGGACGAGCAATCCCGACGTCGCATGCTCGACCACTTCCGCGATGCCGCCGACATCGCTGGCGACCGGCGTACAACCGAGCGCCATCGCTTCCAGTAACGCCACCGGCATGGCTTCCTGGCTGGAAGGGAGGCAGAAGACGTCCATCTCGCGGACAAACGGCCGAATGTCTTTCTGCAAACCATGAAATACGACGTGGTTTTCGAGACCGTGCTCTGCGACCGTCGCGCGACACCGCGACATCTCCACGCCATCCCCAACAATTGACAACCGGGCTTTCACGCCCGTCTTCAACACGTCGGCAAAACAGCGAATGAGCAACGGCACCTGCTTTTCTGGCCGTAAGACGCCACAAAACCCAAAGGTCAGTTCAGCGTGCTGGATCGAATCGCGTGGAGAAAACCGTTCCAGATCGACACCGTTGTAAATGATACGGACATTGTCGGCCGACTGATGATACTTATCGACCAGGACATGGCGCGCGGCTGCCGAGACCGCGACCTTAGCTCGCGTGCAATCGAGGAGTGAACCGAGCAGACGATGCCGCCACCACGGGTACTTCGATTCGCTGAAATGGCAGGTGTAAACCGTTGCCCAGCGTCCACTTAATAGCGCCGCCGGAACTCCAAACGTGACGCCCGGGTTGCCATGAATGTGGACCATGTCGAACTTTTCGCGTCGTAGAAACCGGGCGAGTCGCGAGTGCAGAGTCCAGTCGAATCCGTTGGTCGAACGGTTGAGCGCGGTAATGCGGTAACCCTCGGCAATCAAATCTTGTGAGACCGGATTAAGCGCACCAAGGACGCAGGCTTCCACGTCATGCCCCTGCGATGTTCCGACCCGCAGAAAATCGACCAATAACCGCTCGATGCCACCATTCCCCGGTGGCGAGAGGTTGATATGGACCACGCGCATCAGAACATCCTCCGAATGACGTGGTGGAACCGCGGGTGCTTCAGGCAGTAATCGATGACCTCCTGCGTGAATTCGCCGAAGAATGGTTGGCCGGCGTATTGCGCAAAGCGGATGGTGTGTCCCGACAGGTTAACTTCGATGCACTTCCATTCGTTGTCGGCGGTCAGAATCATGTCCCAACCCAGCAGGTGCATATGCGGAATGTAAGTGGCCATTTTCGCGCACAAGGCCTGCATTTCGGCGAAACGGGGCACCACCAGCGCACCATCAAATCGGATGCGGGTATTGGGATGCTCGGAAAACGGCACGCCATATTTATCGACCGCGTAGTCGTTCAAGCGGCCATCGGGATGAATGTAACAGACAATCCCCCCCGCTGTTTCATTATCGAGGCTGCCATCCTTCCCCATGCGTAACGCGGCGTTGAGCACATGCACTTCATGCGTCAGTACCGAGCGGTACGTGTAGACCCGCAGCGTGTTCAAACCATGCGTGTTGAATGCCGCGAGAAACGGATGCTGTTCGATCAGGGGTTGAACGAGAAAATTCTGTTTATCGGCAGCGTCTCGGCGAAGTTCGTCGGGAGACTTGGGAAAGGTGATTCCCGCGCCGCCACTGGAGTCTGTGTTCGGTTTCAAGACGACCGGATAGGTCAGCCCATCGATGATGCGGGCGACTGCTTCCGAACCGATCGGTTGCAGGTCGCGATCGAAGTAGTCACCCCCCAGGCAGTGCAGAAAGCACTCGGGAAACGGCAGATTTGGAAACAACCGGGCATACAAACTCTTGTGCGAGAAGAAGCCCGCCCATTCATGGGGATTGAGGATGCGGTCGATATCGGCCGCGAAGATTTCTTCAGGCACCAGACGGGGATCGGCCCTGCCCGAGGCACCATACCCGATGCGCAGGGTATCTAATGTGAACCGCGTGCCAAAGGGGGACCACAGCGCGCGGTGAGCCGCTTCAACCTCTGTCTGCGCGGGTGTTTGATACCCCACGTTGAGGTCACGAACCTTGTGATGCCGCTGCTGCCAGTCGGTTTGAATGGCTCGCCGTCGACGTCGGTAACCCAGGGAATCGAGGATGCGCATGGGATTGCTGGTACGGATTGTGGCGATTCTGCGGGGGCGAAAGGCCCGCGCACACCACCGCCGGGGGTGTGCGTATCAGAAACCTAGCAGATGATTCCGGCAGAGGGCGCAAAAAAAGACCACGGAGCGTCCACTCCGTGGTCTTGTTGTCATCAACAAACAGTAGCCCAGGGAAGGCATTCCCTGGGCTTCAACAGTTCACAGTTAGGCAGTCTTCATGGCCTTGCCGAGGATCTCGGACGTGCTGGGACGCATCACGCGCGGATCGACCTGTTCGGCCTTCTGCAGGGTGGCGCGAATGTCTTTCCCGGAAATCGACACCGGCTTTTCGCCCTTGTGATTCTCGGTCAGATCAACGCGACCCACCGATTCATAGTACGCGGCGAAACCGACCTTCACCGGTTGAATCTTCAGATCACCCGCGAGGTTATCGAAGATCTGGTGAGCATCGAAATCGCCCCAGATGTTCTCGCCGTTGGCATAGGGAACGTCGGCATGCTTGCGGCCGATGATGATGTTGGTGTAGCCCATGTTCTGGCGGTAGATGGCGTGCATCACCGCTTCTTTCGGGCCACCGTAGAACATCTTGATATCCAGGCCGAGCAGAATCACGCGATCGGGCACCTGCTCTTTCCGCGGTCCCCACAGCGTTTGATCGCTGTCGCCATCGCCCAGTTGACGCTGATCGATCAGCGCTTCGTAGGTCTGCATGCGGATCTCGGCGTTGACGTCGTCGCCCTTGGTCTCACCAATGAGGGGGTTCAGCACCGCACCGGCATTTTTACCAGCGCGAATCAACGTTTCCAGACCGTACACCAAGGCATATTCATGAGCACGGTGCAGCGGGTTGCGGGTCTGGAAAGCCACCACGGCGTCCCAGCCTTTTTCCGCCAGCAGCTTGCGGACTTCGCGCGGCGTCAGCACGTACTTGCCAAACTTCGGGTTCTTCGGCTGAGGCAACACCTTGATTTCGCCGCCGATGAGGTGCGACTTGTCGGCATCGCCCTGCAGGACCATATTCGCACCGGCATGATCGATGCGGTCTGTCAGGTAGACCTTCTGGATGTACTTCAATTTCGGCCAGGCGTAGACGTCGTTGATTTCGAGGGTCGCGGCGACGGCACCATCGGGGCCTACCAACGCGACTTTGTCACCGGCCTTCAAGTTCTTCGCCATGTCGGCGGTGACGGGGAAGGCGATGGGAATGGTCCAGGCGTACTTCTTGCCCTCGTTGATGACGACGCATTCATCGAGCACGCGATGATAGGCTTCGCTGTTCATCGGGCCGGTCAGCGGGCTGAGCGTGCCATCGCCAAACCGGAAGACCGAAGAGAGATCAGCGGCGGAAACCGGAACCTGCGGCAACCCGGCGGCTTCGGCCTTGAAGGCCTCGATATCGGCGGCGGAAACAGTCCGGCAAACGGGTTCGGTCAATCCACCATGCGGGGGAATCAGATCGGCCATGGCGACAGCAAGTCTTTCTGCTTGAAGAAGTTAGGTGATACACGCCGGTCTCACGGACACGGGCGGTCGACATCTCTGAACATCGGCAACATAGGGAGAGTCTGCCGAAAGTGCAAGACGGACTGTGGGAGGGCTCAGGGTTGAGGGTTCAGGGCTCAGGGTCTAAAGCCCCAGCGAGCGGTGGGTGTCAGCCCCCTGATTGCGTATTCGATTGCAGAATATGGCTATGAATTCGTGGTTGCCAACGCTTGTGTCTTGGTCGCAAACTGTTGCAGCAAACTGGCGGCTTGACCGTTGTCGATCGCCGCTGCGGCACGTTGCACGCCTTCACAGGGATCGCTGATCACATCCGCCGCAACCAATGCCGCAGCCGTGTTCGCCAGCACAATGTCTCGCGCGGGCCCCATGGCCCCTGAGAGGATCTGGCGAATCACTTCGGCACTTTGAGTCGGGCTGTCGACGCGGAGATCTGCGACGTCACAGGGTTCCAGTCCCAGCAACTCCGGTGTCCACGTCTTCTGTTCGACGACACCGTTCTGGACATCGAAAATTGTGGTTGCACCCCACAGGCTGACTTCATCAAGTTCATTGTTACCACACACGACGAGGGCATGGCGGCTACCAAGCTGCGACAATGCCCCGGCCATCAACGCCGCGAGTTGAATCTTGCCGACACCGATCAGTTGATGCTGGGCCTGAGCCGGGTTGGTGAGTGGTCCCAGCAAATTGAACAACGTGCGAAAACCGAGTTTCTGTCGCACGGGGGCGGCATGTTTCATCGCGCCATGTAACCGCTGGGCAAAGCAGAAACCGATGCCGAGTTCATCGACGCAGACCGCGACTTGTTCGGGGGTCAGATCGAGTCGCACACCAAGGGCTTCCAGCACATCGGCCGAACCACTTTTGCTTGAGGCACTGCGGTTACCATGTTTTGCGACCGGAACACCGCAGGCCGCAGCGACGAAGGCGGTCGCCGTACTGATGTTGAACGTATGCAGCGAATCGCCGCCAGTGCCACAAGTATCGAGCAAACCGGTACGGATCGCGGGGATCTTGAGGGAACGGGCCCGCATGGCCCGGGCCGCACCGACCAGTTGCGAGACAGTTTCACCCCGGCAGCGTAGCGCCGTCAGCAGGGCCGCGATTTCGACGGGATCGCACGCCCCGTCCATAATCGCCCCGACGGCGCGTTCCATGTCCAGAGTGGTCACGGCCCGATCTTCGAGCAACTGGGTTATCACGGCTTGCAGGGCGTCTATCACAGTGTGGTCCGAGGAAGCCCCGGGATAGCGATCCCGGGGCTTCAGAGCATTTCAGTCATGGAACTTGAACGGTTCCGGAGCGATCTGATCGACAGGCCGCATCCCAATGTTGACCAGAAGACCGATCGCGATGCAAGTCGACAGCAGGCTCGACCCGCCATAACTCATCAAGGGCAGGGTAATCCCGGCGATCGGCATCAGCCCCACCGTCATCCCGGTGTTGATGATCGCCTGCGTCGCCAAGAGCGCCACAATGCCCACCGCGAGCAACCGACCAAACGGGTCACGCGTCGCCGCCGCCACCTGCAAACCACGGGCAAACAGCCCGGCATACAGCAACATGGTACATGCCACCCCGAGGAACCCCCAACGCTCACCCACCCAGCAAAAGACGAAGTCGGTTTGCCCTGCGGGGAGATGGTACGCATCGGGATCGTCAAGCGGTTGGTCACCCAGTTCACTCCCCCAACCGCCACCGAGCGACATCACCAGCTTGGCCTGATGCTGATGATAGCCATCCCCCTGCGGAGCCGGTCCGCCATCGGTCTGGTTAAACAGCGACGTGATCCGCGACCGTTGTTCCGGGTTCATGCCCGCCCACATCACCGGCAGCGAAACGAGTCCCAAACACACAATCAGCACCAGATGTCGCAGTCGGGCCCCCGCCGCGAACAGCATGGCGAACAGTACCGGCAGAAACAGCATCGCCGTTCCCAGGTCGGGCTCTTTGAGAATGAGCGCCACGGGGATCAGCGTCACGATGAACGGAATGATCAGACCTGTCAGCCGACGATAATTTTCCCTCACGGACAGATACTCGGCGAGCGCCAGTATGAACGCCAGCTTGGCGAGTTCCGAGGGTTGCAGATCGAAGAATCCGAGCGGAATCCAGCACCGGGCCCCATTCCGCACCGGCATCCAGAAGACCACCACCAGCAACGGCAAAACGGCGGCGAACGCAACGTAACTGTAGGGACGCAAGCGGCGATACGGAATCCACGTCGACGCGACCAGCAACGGCCCGCCGATCAGCACCCACGTCATCTGCCGGGGAAACAGGTCCAGGCCATCCGCAAGTTGATCGGCCCGCTCAATGCCCGAAAGCCCGACCAGCAACAACCCCAACGTGGCTGCCACGATCGACCATGGAATCGGTGCTGTATGACGCATCGCCGCCGACATGATCCCCCCGCAACTGAACGGGGGAGTTGTACGTTCCCGGCAGTGAACAGGGGAAGACCGACTTGTCAGTCGCCACTGATCTGAGTCTTCGCGTGACTCTCCGGTAGCAGGTGGTCCCTGCCTTGCCAGCTTCCATGTTCCGAGATCGGGCGGAAGCGCAGTGTCGTGAATTCATGGTGGAAGTCTTTCCGATTCCGTTCTTGCATCGCTTTGGCGTGGCGATCACCCGCGGGTGCCGCAGAGCGCCCATGCACCATATCGGTCATGGCTCGCTGTGTCCGCCAGATACTGAATGTGGAGAGCGTGCGAACCGGACGCATGGCTGCGAGCGTGAACGTCGTCGCCGGGTCATCGCGCACCTGCTCTTCCACCGGCCTGCCCCAGCGGATAAACCGCATCGCCTGCGAAACTCGGAGGCGTGCCAAGGTGACGGCGACGACCGGAAGACGGTCGTCGTATTCGCGTGCAATTTGCGGCAGGCCATCGAGTTCTTTAATGTGCCCCCAACGGCGTAAAAACTCCATCCGAACGTGCCAGCCCCTGGCAAATGTTGGCCCAAGGCGATGTGTTCGCAGGAAATCATCGATCGCGTTCTCGTTCTGCCATACGGCTAACATGGCGATCTGATACGGGCGGTAACGCGACGGCAGGGCCACCGGGCGGCCGAGGGTCATGGGCACCAGACACTCGGCATGCACTAGGCCTGTGGTCGATTGGGAACACGGCGGCCGACAGAGTGCCCGCGCCGTTGTCGCAAGTCCGCACTCGGCGAGATGGAAAGAGAAGACGTTCATGGTGCCCAATTGACCGTGAAGGTGACCTTGTGATTAACGGGAAAACGCACGAGTGGCACTCTAGAGGAACAAAAACGGCGGGGTGGCGGGGGCGCTCCGAGAGGAAGCCCCCGGTAATCGATCTCCATTTTCAGCGGCGGGTGGCTGGGGTCAGATTGCCTGACAAGTGATCTTCAGCCGTGCTCTGTTTGCCGACAGGCAATCTGCCCCCAGAATCGTCATGGCAAGCCTGCTGAGGGCTCCCGTTGGTCGACCCAAGTTACCCGTCGCGATGTGGCGGATTGATCGACCACAAGACCTTCTATCGGACCAAGTACAATGTCAAGCACGCATTCTACCGTTTTTATATGAAACGCAACTAACGCCACACCTAAGGACCCAACAACAATTTGGGGGACGGTTCCAAATCCAGCGTTTTTTGCCAGGAGCGCCAATCCGAAACAAACCGTGGCAGTGTTCCATATCAGTAGTGTCATGCCGAGGCAGCCAGGCAACAGCGCAAAGCCGGATCCCCACCGAAAAGATGCCGTGAATAATGCAATCACTATCGCGACTAAAGCCAGTGAGAACAAGACTTGACTCTGCGTGAGCAGTACATATGGCCCAAAGATGCAAGCAATCCATATCAACAGCGAAAGTGAGATTGCGTCAAAGATTACATGATGCTGATTATTTGGCATCGCAGTTTGACTTCAGTCGCAAAACTAAGGATAAGCAGAATCGTGTTTGCGGGTACCTCGGCAGGGGAGCCCCGGTTGACTGGACTCAGTCTACCGGGGTGGCAACGCCACAAGAAGCGATGTCACCCACGATATCGGCACACCCACGTTGCGACATCCCTCGTGCCAGCAGGCGGAACTCCATTTCCAGTCGGTCGCCCGGCTGACCAATCCACGACTAATCAGTCGCGCGCAAAGTGAAACGGGACAGGGGTAGCTGGAGTTCGACTCGTTGCGGTTCTCCGTCCCAGTCCTGGGGCGATTTCACGAGATTGCCGTGCGTCCCTTCGAGTTGTGGCCTGCTGTAGGAGACGGTGACGGCGACCGTTCCTCGGACTTGATACTCGCCCGGTAATGGGTGCCAGACCGTACCCGCGTTGAGTTGAATTCTGCCGGACACTCCCATTCCCTGGTCGTAGGCGGAGAGACCGACGTAGCTATCAACGGGAATGACCACCTGGTGCGCGCGGCGAATCGGCCCGGATTGCTCCTGCGGCCCCGGTGCGATCACTTCCCCTTTTGCGTCGAGCAGTTCCAACTGCAAGTCGTGCGGGTCAAACTCGACAAGTGCCATCTCGGAATACGACAAATTCTCGATCTCGACGCTGAACGAGTAGATGGAATAGATGTGCGTCCCGGTCTGATGGCGACCGTGTTCGCGCAATGCGAGTCGAGCGCTCAAGCCCTGCCGCTCCCCATCTTTGGCGGCCACTCGACGAGGCATTTCTGAAACGGGGTTGTTCCACGCAACGGCCTCGGTACCGTGCGAGGTCGACGGGGAGGGCGGAAACGCAAAAGCCAATAAAACCGCTGCACCGCAAACGGCCAGCAGGGTGAGGGTCGCTTTCATGGGATCTCCGCCGGGTGCCGCAGGCACAGGATGTCGCGCCACGAATGTTGAATTCCCCGCGTCTCGCTATGACCTGAGCCGGGATCTCATCGTTTCCGGAATTCGAAGTTACTGAAAAGCGTTGAAGTTAGTAAAGGCGAGCGAGGGGACGTAAGTCCCTTCGGTGATTAAATTCCAGTTTGCAGCCAGTATCACCGGGGGGAGTCACCTCCCCCCGCTCGCCTTTAGCAACTTCGACGCGGATCAGTAGCTTGGTCAACAATGCCTCAGGGGCCGGCAACTGGTCGCTCCGCGACCCAGCCACATGTGGCTGGGCCACCCGCGAAGACTTCTACCGCAGGTAATCACCCGATCCGGTGGTCACGACCCATCCGATTTTGAGATTTTTACCGCAAGTGCTAGGAAAATTGCGGGCATCTCGCTACTCTTAGCGTGGGGAATCGTAGCACAAAGGAGGGAACTGAGTGCGTTGCGAGCGGTCAAGGAGGCAGCCGCTTGCCAGTCCGCCCGTCGGTCTGTCGCCCCAAGGGAGCGAACGGTCATGATGTGTCCATTTTGTCGACACGATGAAACCAAAGTCATCGATTCACGGACGAGCCAGGATTTCGTGATCCGTCGGCGGAGGGAATGTCTGCGCTGCGAACGCCGCTACACCACCTACGAAAAGATCGAGGAATCGCCGCTGAAAGTCATCAAGAAAGATGGCTCGCGGATTCCATTCGATCGCGAAAAGATCAAGGCCGGGCTGGAAAAAGCCTGCTTCAAACGGCCGATCTCCGCTCAAACACTCGAACAGGTGGTCGCCGACATCGAAGCCGACCTGTACGAAAGTTTTGACCGCGAAGTCCCCAGCCGCTACATCGGCGAAAAGGTGATGGAGTATTTGCGAAACCTCGATCACGTCGCCTTCGTGCGGTTCGCCTCGGTCTACCGCGAATTCAAAGACGTGAACGACTTCGTGGAAGAACTCGAACCCATTCTTCGCGGCATGCCGCGGTAACTTGAAAAGCCGTCGCCGCTGGCGACGGAACATGATCCAACGGTTTCCCCGACAGACATCATCGGGTACGCTCGCGATATCCTCTGAGATGTCCCGCCGAGTGGAACCCGCCCGATGACCGTCGCCGCGAATACTCCGTCTCCCGATTCACAGGTCGTCATCACCAAGCCCAAGGGCTGGAACACTGAAGACTGGTGGTCGGTGGGCATCGGGTTCTTTCTGCTGGGTGTCGGGTTGATCGTGGTGGGACTCAACCGCCCCGCAGATGTCTCGCAGCGGCTCGCTGCTTGGAAAGAGGCGAAAGCGGCTGCCAAAGCGGTCCCGAACACTCCCGAGACCAAGTCCGATAAAAAAGCCGCCGATGATGCCGTGAAGTCGGCCCTCAAGAAGGTCGCCCCGAATCCGCTCGCCAGTTACATGGGCAAGTTGAGCGAATGGAAAGACTCGCCACGGGCAGCCTTCTTCGATAAATCGGGGAAGTTCGTCGGCGTGCCCTTGTTGGCGACGTTCGGACTCATGGGATTGTTATTCGGCATCGGTTCCATCTCCCTCGGACGCTCGGCCGCGCTCTTCGTGCCGGGCTTCATCGGCGTCTCTTTGCTGGCGATTCTTTCACAACTGCTGGCCGATCAGGCGGTCATCAAGCACTATGGACTCGAATACGCGATGTGGGCGCTCGTCGTCGGTCTCGTCATCAGCAACACGATCGGTACGCCGAAATTCCTCCTCTCCGCCGCCAACACCGAATTCTACATCAAAACAGGACTCGTGCTGCTGGGTGCGGAAGTGCTGTTCGATCGGTTGCTCGCACTCGGATTGCCCGGCGTGTTTGTCGCCTGGGTGGTGACGCCGATCGTGCTCATCACCACGTACATCTTTGGCCAGCGCGTGTTGAAGATGGAATCGCCGTCGCTGAACATGGTGATCTCGGCCGATATGTCGGTCTGCGGTGTGTCGGCGGCGATCGCGACGGCGGCGGCGTGCAAGGCGAAGAAGGAAGAACTCTCGCTTGCTATTGGTCTGTCATTGTCGTTCACCGTGATCATGATGGTCGTGATGCCGATGGTGATTAAGGCCACCGGCATGAGTTCCGTGTTGGGTGGCGCGTGGATCGGTGGCACGATTGATTCCACCGGGGCCGTTGCCGCCGCGGGGGGGATGCTCGACAGCACAGCCCTGGAAGTCGCGGCCACGGTGAAGATGATTCAGAACATTCTGATTGGTGCCGTGGCGTTCGGCGTGGCGGTCTACTGGGTCACGTGTGTCGAACGCAACCCGGAGGCCCCACGCCCCAAGTTCTCAGAAATCTGGCAACGCTTTCCGCGCTTCATTCTGGGCTTTCTCCTGGCATCGGTCGTGTTTTCCTTCCTGAGTTCGCAGGGTGATTGGGAAGCCGCGCTGGGGAACGCCGTGACCGATGGCATCACCAAAACGATTCGCGGCTGGTGTTTTTGCCTGGCGTTTGTGAGCATCGGCCTGGAAACGAACTTCCGCGAACTACAGAAATACTTCGCCGGGGGCAAGCCGCTGATTCTCTATGTCTGTGGGCAATGCTTGAACCTGGCGCTCACGTTGTTCATGGCGTGGCTGATGTTCGAGAAGATCTTCCCGCAAGCGACAGCGACAATTACGCAATGATTGGGGTAACAACACTCCGCCGCTGGCTGGCATTCGTCGGCATCATCCTTGTGATGTCGGTCTTGTGGCTGCTGGTTTTACCGGCCGTGTCAGAGCTACCCCATGTCGAAACGATGATTTCCCGCCATCATCAACTCGGCATCGACCCCAGCGCCAAGTTCTACAGCGAACTCGACGCCACCGAACCGGCGTACCAGTCGATCCAGTCGCACACGTCGGAACCGGAGTGGTGGCGGCCGTTTCGATGAAGGCCCTGCCAGCCTGGCTAGAAATCCCAAATCCGAAATCTCAAGGAAATCCCAAACTTCAAATTCCAAACGGCTTGGATCGTGCCTGCTTTGAATTTGAGATTTGGGATTTCCTTGAGATTAGAGTTTTGGGATTTGAGTTTTTGCTCCCCGTCGCACCCAAGGCATCCTCCGGACAACTCTGCGTTTCTACGGGATTTGAAATGCTCCCAAACGTGCCAGACAGCGGCTCATGAGATGAACAGCCCGACACTCACGTATGAGAGCAACCACACGACTGGCAAGCCAGTCGTGGTCCCCGTGCGTCACTCTCCATCGGGAATTTCCTGTCACGAGTGGGAGCGGCCGCTAGTGCTCCGTCTATCCAATTCCGTCAGGTTGAGTTAATCTTCGGTACGGGTTGTTGGCGGGTTCTGGTACGAGGAGGCAAGGATGCCGAATCTGACGGCGAAATACAAGGTGTTGTTGTCC
>Ga0164290_1001528_pt1 | contig 31407 bp, 23 predicted proteins | sample Micstemetagenome_FD_108782 | JGI IMG/M metagenome (GOLD analysis project Ga0164290, IMG submission 108782) | Contaminated culture microbial community from soil near Moab, Utah, USA - Microcoleus steenstrupii SON62 (Illumina Assembly) | ecosystem: Environmental > Terrestrial > Soil > Soil crust...
AATTACAGGAACACCAATACCTGTTGCCGCTTTTTTGATCATTAACTCATGTAAACGAGGTTTAGGAGCCGGCAGGAAAATACCATCAGGATCATTCTCTAATCCTTCCATCGAACCAAATACACCCAGTAGTTTGTCGATCTTATCGTAATATGGCTTTACGTCATCATAACTAATGGGCCAGTCATCGCCCAGCCCGTCAATACTTCTTCTTTTGAAATCGCGCGGACCGAAACGCAGTGATATCCTTCCCCAGTGATTGGTACGACCACCAATCATACGGGCGCGCCACCAGTCCCATTTATCACTCCCTTCTGCCATGGTATAAGGTTCACCATCAATTTCCCAGCCCCAGAAACAGCCATCAAAATCGCCAAAGGGACGGAATTTAGTGCTGGCACCTCTGCGGGGAGAATCCCACGGATTTTTGAGTTGAGACGAATGTTTGGCAGGATCATAATCTGCCCCTGCTTCGAGTAAACAAACTTTAAGTCCGGCATTAGCCAGTACATAAGCGGCCATACCACCGCCTGCTCCTGATCCTACGATGACTGCATCGTATTGTTTAGGCTGTTTCTTAATCTGAAGATCTCCCATATAGTAATTTGAAAATTTGATCCGCCTGAGGCGGATTGGAAATTTGAGAATGCAAAGTTTGGTTTCTTGTACCTTTTTACTTGTTTTTCTTGATTTACTTATTATTTTATTATTTCCCCCCTGGTTATGAGTTCGGTTTTTATCTTTTTCAGGTTGGTGATATTGCTGATAAAGATGGGTAAGAACACAAGCGGCAAAATAGAGATGGTACCAAACCCCTTGGTAAGGGTTATATATACGCCTGATACTGCCATCACAATAAACATTCCTGATAAAATGCCCATTACCAGTTTCATGGCTTTATAATTTTTCTTCAGGTTTTCGGTACTCATTTCTGAGATAGGCTGTGGTTTCATTGAAAGGTATTTGCTGTGCCGAATATAGTTTTTTTAGAAGAGACTATTCATATTTATGAACCGAAGTTTTGAATACTTTCCCAAAAAAGCAACAAAAGGTTACAACAGATTTATCAAGTGATATGAGCAGAAAAACTGCACATATTACCTTTTATAACTAATGCTATGTAACAATTACTCAGGCTGTTATTTTTTCATCACTTCCGCTATTCCATCTGCAATTGGCTGATTGGCTTTAAAAACATAGCCCATTAGTCTGGCAATGGTTTGTGCAAACTGTTTCTGGTAATACTGTGAGTTGGTTTTTATCTCCCCCATTGGTGGTGTATCTGGCCCAATAACAGCGAGCCATATTTCATCAGCTCCTTCAATATCACTGCCATGACTGGTCCATTTACTTTTATCCTTATCACCCCGGCCATGATCTGTGGTAATAAATAGTGTTGTTTTGTTTTTGTATGCAGGTGTTGACTGGATATAATTCCATATTTCAGCCACCCACTGGTCAACCTGCTGAGCCGCATTCAGGTAATACTTGTATTTCCAGCCATGCGCCCATTCATCTGTTTCTCCATAGGCGATATACATTACTTTGGGCTGTTCTTTTTTCAGGTATTCCATGGCTGCATGATGGGTAAATACATCAAAACATTCCTCCGGCCATTCTTTATGTGAATCGCGCAGCAGCCTGTTAATCATTAATTCATTGGTATTCGGTTTCGCACCTCCGCAGGTATCGTATGCTGCCACTACAGGAACACCGCTTCTTTGTTCATTGAGTATACGATTAAATGCTTCCCACGCTCCAAATGCACCTACTTTTCCTTTGAGAGCCGGTTGCTGATTAAAAAATTCTGTGATGGTGATATTTGGATTGGGAGGATAATCATTTGCATCAATCCTGTTATCTGCATAACCCGATAAAATTTCATTATATCCCGGATAAGAAAACCAGTAGCGGTTACTGACATTCACTTTACTACCCAATGTTCTGTTGCCATACAGCTGCCCCTCTGTAGCAATTGTGTTCCAGAAAAAAGGCATCAGTTTTTTTCTTTTTTCTGATTCAGATGAGGCACCAAAAGTTTTTAGTACACCTGCACTATCGTCCTGATTATAACGGCTGTCGCGAGCAAGGGTTTCATCCATTCCCTTGAACAATTCCTGCCAGCGGAACCCATCGGTGGTGATTATGATGATGTTTTCAGTTTTTTGTGCCTGAGAAAACAAGGTAAGCAGCAGGGAAAAGGATAGCAGGATTTTATGCATAAAACTGTTTTTCTGAGCATGAAAAATAAGAAAAAAGCATAGTATTTACCGGTTACTGTCTTCATTTAACCTAAATACAAAAAATGACAGGTTAAACTTCAAATCTTTTCATTTTTTGCCTGTTTACTTGCGCTTCTTAGTACCTTTGCAGCGCAATTCATTCTACCCGATCATCTAAAATCCAGAATATGGAATTTCGTATTGAAAAAGACACAATGGGTGAGGTAAATGTACCCGCTCAAGTTTACTGGGGTGCCCAGACACAACGTAGTATCGATAATTTTCGTATTGCACAGGACATCAATAAAATGCCCAAAGAAATTATTCTGGCATTTGCTTTCCTGAAAAAAGCCGCCGCACTCACCAATGCCGATGCTGGTGTACTGCCACAGGAAAAAGCTGAACTGATTGGGCAGGTGTGCGATGAAATTCTGGCAGGTAAATTAGATGACCAGTTTCCGCTCGTGGTTTGGCAAACCGGCTCTGGTACACAGAGTAATATGAATGTGAATGAAGTGGTGGCCTATCGTGGTCACGTAATAAAAGGTGGTAACCTCTCCGATAAAGAGAAGTTTCTTCATCCGAATGACGATGTAAACAAATCGCAGTCATCTAATGATACTTTTCCGACAGCCATGCATATTGCTGCGTATAAAATTTTACTGGAAGTAACCATTCCCGGCATCAAAAAATTAAGAGATACACTGGCAGCCAAAAGCAAAGCATTTATGCATGTGGTGAAAATTGGCCGCACCCATTTTATGGATGCCACACCCCTTACACTCTGACAGGAAATCAGTGGTTATGTAAGTCAGCTCGATCATGGATTGAAAGCCATCAATAATACCCTGGCACATTTGAGTGAACTGGCATTAGGTGGTACTGCTGTGGGCACGGGTATCAATACGCCTAAAGGATATGATGTAAATGTGGCTAAACATATTGCCAACTTAACAGGTTTACCATTTGTAACCGCAGAAAACAAATTTGAAGCACTGGCAGCCCACGATGCCATCGTAGAAGCACATGGTGCCCTGAAAACTGTTGCGGTAAGCCTCATGAAAATTGCTAATGATATACGCATGCTGAGTTCCGGGCCAAGAAGTGGCATTGGTGAACTATTTATTCCTGATAATGAACCCGGTTCATCCATCATGCCCGGTAAAGTAAACCCTACCCAGTGTGAAGCATTAACCATGATTGCTGCACAGGTAATGGGTAATGATGTGGCAATAAATATTGGTGGCGCTACAGGTCATTTCGAACTGAATGTATTTAAACCTGTAATGATTTATAATTTCTTACACAGCGCCAGACTAATTGGTGATGGTTGTGTAAGCTTTAATGATAAATGTGCAATAGGTATAGAACCTTTAGAAGCCAATATCAAAAAGCATGTTAACAATAGTCTGATGCTGGTAACTGCCCTGAATACCAAAATCGGTTATTACAAAGCAGCCGAAATTGCACAGAAAGCGCACAAGGAAGGAACTACACTAAAAGAAATGGCTGTTAAACTGGGTTATCTTACTGCTGAAGAATTTGATGCCTGGGTAATTCCGGGAGATATGGTGGGTGAGATTAAATAGATCGCTCTCATATTTGTAGAATTAATAAGCCACAGATTCACAGATTATTTTACTAAAATCTGTGAATCTGTGGCTTAATTTTATACAAAGAAAATAGGGTATTTATATTTTATTGCCCATGTACTTTCTTCCCGCCACTATAATTTGCTTTTACTTTTACCTCTAAAATTTTCTCCGGTGCCACTTTCATTAAATCCTGATCGAGGATGATGAAATCGGCTTTTTTCCCTTTCTCCAGACTACCTATTTCATTTTCCATAAAACTGGCTTTGGCCGCCCAGATGGTCATGCCGCGTATGGTTTCTTCACGTGTAAGCGCATTCTCCATCTGGAAACCATTTTCAGGATAACCATTTGCATCTTTTCTTACTACTGCTGCCAGAAAAGTTTTAAAGGGAGAAATATCTTCCACCGGAAAATCGGTACCCAATGGTATCCATCCGTTTTGTTGCAGCAGTTGTTTAAAAGCATAAGCACCTTTTACTCTCTCTGCTCCCAGGCGTTCTCCTGCCCAATACATATCACTGGTTCCATGTGTTGGTTGAACAGATGGTATGACACTGGCACTGGCGAATAAATTAAAATCATCGGGATGAATCACCTGAGCGTGTTCTATGCGCCAGCGTTTATCATTCTTTCCACCCAAATATTTATTATAGATATTCAGCACTTCCCTATTGGCACTATCGCCAATGGCATGTGTACACATCTGAAAATCTGTTTTCGATAAAACACCGGCAAGTGAATCATAATGGTTCTTGTTTCTCAATAAAAAACCTGTCCAGTCTTTTCTATCACTGTATGGCGATAATAAACAGGCACCCCTGCTACCCAGTGCACCATCGGCATACACTTTAATGCCTTTTACAAAAAGTTTATCTGTTTTGTACGGACCGCGGGGAAGAAATTTTTCATAATTAGATGCATCGTCACTCAGCATTACATATAAACGCATATTGAGCTTACCTTCTTTTTGCAAAGTGTCAATGGCTTCAACATCGGTATAATGCAAGCCGCAATCTGTAATAGTAGTTAATCCCTGAGCGAAACAGTTTTTTTCTGCTGCCTGTAACCATTGCACATATGTTGCTTTGGTGGGAGCAGGAATCTGCGCATACACTCTGTTGTCGGCGTTGTCAATTAATACACCTGTCAACAAACCATTTTTTACTTCAATAGAACCTCCCACAATTGTCTGCCCTGCTTTAATACCTGCAAGGTCCAATGCCTTCTGGTTGGCGATAGACGCATGCCCATCAACGCGAGTGAGTACTACGGGTTTATCGGGGAACAATTGATTTAATTCTTCATTGGTAGGAAAACTTTTACCAGGCCAGCGGTTCTGATCCCATCCCCTGCCTTGTATCCAGAACAGGTCGGGATGTTCATCTGCAAAAGCTTTTACCCTCGCCACTGTTTCTTCCCAGGTATTGGTACCAAAGAGATCCACCTGAAACAATGATCGGCCATATCCTACAAAATGAGCATGCGCATCTATTAATCCAGGGTACACAGCCTGTCCACCCGCATCTACTGTTTCATCAGCCTTATACTTTTTAAGGATGAAATCATTGCTGCCTGTCTCTACAATTAATCCATCTTTAATTGCCATGGCTTCAGCAGTCGTAAAAGCTGAATCAACAGTATAAATCACTGCATGATGAATGATGGTGTCGGCTTTGTTGTTCGAACAAGCCGTTAAAAGGCATAGAAGGAGAAAGGAGAAAACATTCCTCATAAGTATGGGTTTTGTTAGTAGATAGGGAAAGATAATAAATCTATAGGATTGAAAGTCCGAAAGTCGGTAAGTCCGGGGACCGGAAGACAGAAGTCTGAAAATGAAGTGTTGACAAAAACTTACTGCAATGATAAAATCCTACCGGACTTTCGGACTTACCGACTCCGGACTTAATTTATTATCGGAGTAAGTCGCAGGGTTTCAACCCGGTATGCTTTTTAAAAGCAGCAGAAAAATGTGAGATAGAAGAGTACCCCAGTAATGCCGAAACATCGGTTACACTTAACCCTTTTTCATAAAGCAGGTATTTGGCATGCTCCATTCTTTGTTGCTGATAGAAATCGAAAATAGTGGTACCAAAAACCTCTTTGAATCCTTTTTTCAGGTAACACTCGTTCATGGCCACTTTACGGCTCAGTTCCTTAATCGTAATGGGATCGCCGATATGTTGCAATAAAATTTCTCTTGCCTGGTAAATACGGTCGCGACCACTTTCATCGGCCAGGAATTTACAGGTAAAGCCTTCTTCTTTCTCGTCTACAAGACAATCGAGACTGTACAATAAGAGTTCATGTACTTTGGCATTAACGAAAATATTTTCAAGGGCACCGGTATAACTGTGATTCAACAGCGCATCCAGCGAGTTTCTTTTTCTGTTACAAAGTGGGAACACTTTGGTAAAGGCATGTGGATGCTTAAAAGCCAGCACTTCATCTTTCCGGTTGCTCAGTTTTACATTGTGTACAAACTGGTGGAGGAAGGTGGAGGTAAAATGAAAAGTAAATACATCAACTGTCTGATGTTTCCCGCTGCAATTGTTGGTAGGCAGTTCCACGCATTGGGCGCAACTTTTTTCGGGGCAATAACGGTTGCCTGTTGTACAATAACGTAATTCCAGATAATTATCTTCCGGTTTACGGCTGTTATAATGATACACCATCATACCGGTATCATCCGCCACCCAGGGGTGCTGGGCATAATAACGCCTGATATTGTAATGAATGGAGCCCGGAATCTGCTGCTGTTTCTGGTACAACAGGTCCATGGTAGGTTCAATTCCACCTTTATTTGCCACCCTCAGTATATCCATTACTTCCACCATTACCTGCAAAATTAATGTATAAACATCAAATTAACGTAAACAGTTCCCGGAAGGATGTCATGGCACTGTCAAAAAGCGCTTTTCAAACAAGTCAGAAAAGCGGTCAAAATGTGGAAAACCAGGTCTTTTTTTACCCCAAAAACAGCCTTATTTTCATTAGCTTTGTCGACCTGCGAAATTTCACTTAAACACAGGATTCACAAGCATTTATGGATCAGGAACAATTGAACAGTAACGAGGCACAGAATAAGAATTATGGTGCCGACAGCATACAGGTTTTAGAGGGTTTGGAAGCGGTTCGTAAAAGACCCGCTATGTATATTGGTGATGTAGGCGTTAAAGGCCTTCACCACCTCGTATATGAAGTAGTAGACAACTCTATTGATGAAGCCCTGGCCGGTTATTGCAAAAATATCGGTGTAACCATTCATGAAGATAATTCCATCAGTGTACAGGATGATGGTCGTGGTATTCCTACCGCCATGCACAGCAAAGAAAAAAGAAGTGCACTGGAAGTAGTAATGACCGTATTACATGCCGGTGGCAAATTCGATAAGAATACCTATAAGGTTTCGGGTGGTTTACATGGTGTGGGTGTGAGTTGTGTAAACGCCTTAAGTACCACTTTACAGGTAACTGTTCATCGTGAAGGAAAAATATTTGAACAGGAATACAAGATTGGTGTACCACAATATCCTGTTCGCGAAATTGGCACCAGTGCTATTACCGGAACACATGTTCGCTTCTGGCCCGATACCACCATATTTCAGGAAACAGTTTATAAGAAAGACATCCTTGAAGGTCGTTTACGTGAATTGAGCTACCTGAATAAGCGCATCAGCATCACCCTTACCGATCTCAGGGAAAAAGATGAAGAAGGTAATGTGTATTCCAAGAATTTCTACAGTGAAGGCGGTATCACCGAATTTGTACAGATGCTCGATAAAAACGGCCACCGTACCCCCATCATTGCACAGCCCTTATATGTAGAAGGACATGATGAAACCACCAATGTAGCAGTAGAAGTGGCTTTGACTTATAATGATGATTTTAAAGAACATATTTTCTCTTACGTAAATAATATCAACACCATTGAAGGTGGTACACACGTTACAGGGTTCCGTCAGGCCTTAACAAGGGTGTTTAAAAGTTATGGCGACAGGGAAGGTTTATTTGAAAGAGCAAAAGTTCAGGTAGAAGGAGATGATTTTCGTGAAGGATTGAGTGCCATCATTTCTGTAAAAGTTCCAGAGCCACAATTTGAAGGACAAACCAAAACGAAACTGGGTAACAGTGAAGTAAGTGGTGTGGTTCAAACAACGGTGGCACGTGTACTTGAAGCCTATCTCGAAGAAAATCCGAAAGAAGCCAAACATGTAATTTCAAAAATTGTACTTGCAGCACAGGCAAGAGTAGCGGCAAAAAAAGCCCGCGACATGGTGCAGCGTAAAACCGTCCTTACCGGTGGTGGTCTACCGGGCAAACTGGCCGATTGCAGTGAACGTGATCCAAAGAAATGTGAGTTATACCTCGTGGAAGGAGACTCGGCAGGTGGTACAGCCAAGCAGGGACGCGACAGAAGTTACCAGGCCATTCTTCCGTTAAGGGGTAAAATTCTGAATGTGGAGAAAGCAATGGAGCATAAGATTTATGAGAATGAAGAGATCAGGAATATGTACACTGCATTGGGTGTAACAGTAGGAACACCTGAAGATCCGAAAGCATTGAATATTACTAAACTGCGCTACCATAAGCTCATCATCATGACCGATGCCGATGTGGATGGTTCGCATATCGCCACACTGATTCTCACCTTCATTTTCCGTTACATGAAAGAAATGGTGGAACAGGGTTATGTATACATTGCTCAACCCCCACTGTATCTGGTGAAGAAAGGAAAAGAGCAACAGTATGCTTATAATGAAGAGCAGAGAAAAATGTGGATTGAAAAATTAGGCGGTGGAAAAGATGACAGTGTAACCATTCAGCGATACAAGGGTTTGGGTGAAATGAATGCAGACCAGTTATGGGAAACTACCATGGACCCTTCCCGTCGTACACTGAAACAGGTAACTATTGAAAGCGCTGCAGAAGCCGATCGGATATTCAGTATGCTTATGGGTGATGAAGTGGCCCCACGCCGCGAATTCATTGAGAGTCATGCAAAGTATGCGAAAATTGACGTGTAGAATGAATTCAAAAATAAAAAGTCAAAATTCAAAAAGACCAGTTTTTGAATTTTGACTTTTTATTTTTGAAATTTGATTTATCCCCCCTGTGGATTACTATTTTCCCCATCCCTTTTGATTTTCACCAAAAAACAGTAAGTTGTGGTAACATAACCCGTAGTTTATTTACTAACCTAATTAAATTCAAAGAAAATGGACACATCAAAAATGATCAAGGCATACTGTCTGAAGACCAAAGAAAAAAATGTTCCGATGCAGGATGCAGTGATCACCAAAACCGCTCGTGGAGGCTATATGGCTGCAGGGCATGATGGTAAAGGAAATAAAATGGCTGCCATACTGGGCGAAGCCAAAGCTCTACAGGCGATTGCCGATGGGGTTGCTAAAAAAGGATTCTGATTCTTGTCTGAAAAAAATTTTGGAGCCATTTCGTTTTAAACGAGATGGCTTTTTTATTATTGGCCAATCCACTTAGTCAGATTTACCGTTTATAGGGTTCACCGAAATACCGAACACTATGAACATTCTGTTAACCAAAAAGAGTTTATTCATTCTTTCTGCAGCTTTAACCATCAACATACTGAGTACAGGCTGTACCAAAGAATCCGGAAACGCCGGCAATATACCGGAGCCTCCAGTTTATACACCAGCCGCTGGTCCTGATATGGTATTTTACGTCCTTTCGGACGATGGTAAACTCAATCGATACAATGCCAAAGCACCTGCCACGGTTGAAGCATCGATGACGATTAACGGCTTGTCTGCTGGAGAACGTTTAATAAGTATTGATTTCAGACCTGCAACCATGCAGTTATATGGCCTATCTACCAACAGCAGGTTATATGTTATCAGTCTTATCAATGGTAACGTAACAGCAATCGGAACCACTGCATTTACACCTGCATTAACTTCTACCGTTGCCAATATAGATTTTAACCCAACTGTTGACCGTATCAGGCTGGTAACTCATACAGGACAAAACCTGCGTTTACACCCAGAAACAGGGGCCGTTGTTGCCACCGATGGAAACATTAATGGAGGAAGCAATCCCGCTATCACTTCTATTGCCTATACCAATAGTCGTTCGGGTGCAACTACAACCGATCTTTTTGATATGGATATTTCGCAGAAAAAATTATACAAACAAAACCCGCCCAATGATGGCACTTTAGCAGAAGTGGGTAAGCTGGGGATTGATTTTGTTGGTAAAGGTGGATTTGATATCAGCCCCGACAATATGGTATCTCTCGCAACATTTACCCAGAGTGGAAAAACAAGATTACACAGCATCAACCTGAATTCAGGAGCTGCAATGTATATCAATGAAATAGCAGCCAACCTGATTGATATTGCTATTCCAACACCACCTGTAGCATATGGTGTTGATGAAACCAATATGTTACAGATCTTCGATCCCACAAAACCGCAAACAATGGTGAGCAGGGCCATTACCGGTCTTGCATCAGGCGAAATGATTCAGGGTATTGATTTCAGACCTGCCAATGGACAATTATATGCTTTTGCAGTAAACGCAACCGGCGCAGCAAAACTTTACACACTAAATCCATCTTCCGGCGCGGCTTCGGCTGTAGGAACAGGTTTCATGGTTGACGCCACTGCAACGGCCTGGGCATTTGATTTCAACCCTACTGTTGATCGTATCAGACTGGTAAGTAACAGCGGACAAAACCTTCGCCTTAATCCAAATGACGGAACCATTGCAGCAACTGATGGTATTATTAATCCAGGCTTACCTATGATTACGGGAGCTGCTTACACGAATAATTTCGCCGGTACTACTACCACTTTGCTGTATGTACTGAATGGAGCTAAATTATTTAAACAGGATCCTCCCAATAACGGAACATTGGTTGAAGTAGGTAACCTTGGAGTAACTATAGATGCTTTGAATGGTTTTGATATAGGTGGTAGAACAGGTATGGCTTATGCCGTGGGCACAATTGGTACTGCAACAAATATATACACTGTAAATCTTACAACAGGTGCATTAACAAATGCAGGTAGTTTAACAACTAAACTTCGTGGGTTTGCGTTAGGGCTTGGTTTATAAAAGTAAAAGGAGTCTGCACGCTTTGTGCAGACTCCTTTTTTGGTTAGTCTTTTTGTTGCACAACGCCTTTGTGCATACCATCAAGGAATCGCAACATGGCGTTCATGTCTTTTATATCATCTACTACTAATAAGAAATTTTTACCCGCCTGTTTTAGTCTGGCTTTGTTGGTGCCTGTTTGCAGATAAGCCAATACATTTTTAAACAATCCCGATTCGAAATAGGGAGAATCAGGTCGGTTAATGAAATAACACCTGAGTGTATCCTGTTTCAATGTCATCTTTTCGAATCCTATTTCAACAGCCTTCCATCTGCATCTTACTGTAACAAATAAATCTTCTACTTCAGAAGGCATAGGTCCGAAACGATCTATCATCTCATGATGAAATGCCTGTAACTCCTCTTCTTTTTCACAATTATCAAGTCTTGAGTAAAGCGACAGGCGTTCTGCAATACTTTCTACATATCTATCGGGTATCAATATTTCAAGATCGGTATCAATAGTACAATCACTTACATAATCATCCTGTTTGCTGATTTCTTCTTTGAACAGATCCTTGAACGATGTTCGTTTCAGTTCCCGGATGGCTTCTTCTAATATTTTCTGGTACATTTCAAAACCAATCTCTGCCATAAAACCACTTTGTTCTCCGCCCAGCAAATTGCCCGCACCACGAATATCAAGATCACGCATGGCTATCTGGAAGCCGCTTCCCAGGTCACTAAACTGTTCCAGTGTCTGCAGTCTTTTTCTCGAATCGGTGGGTAAGGTACTCATAGGAGGAGCCAACAGATAACAGAATGCTTTTTTATTACTTCTGCCCACACGCCCACGCAACTGATGCAGATCGCTCAACCCAAACTGGTGGGCATTGTTTACGATGATGGTATTTACATTCGGAATGTCTACCCCACTCTCCACTATATTCGTACATACCAGAACATCATATTTTTTATCAATAAAGTCCATGATTCTTTCTTCCAGTTCATGGCCTTCCAACTGACCATGCGCATAACCAATACTGAGGTCGGGGCAAAGTCCTTGCAACATGACACTCATTTCAGACAACCCTGTTACCCTGTTATGAATAAAGAATACCTGGCCACCACGTTCTGTTTCATAGTAAATGGCTTCGCGGATAAAATCATCATTAAAAACACGCACTTCTGTTTGAATGGGCTGCCTGTTGGGTGGTGGTGTATTAATGATGCTCAGGTCTCTTGCACCCATCAAGCTAAACTGAAGTGTTCGCGGAATCGGGGTAGCCGTTAATGTTAAACAGTCTACATTCGTCTTGAGTGTTTTCAGTTTCTCTTTATGTGCTACACCGAATTTCTGTTCCTCATCTATAATCATTACGCCCAGGTCCCTGAATTTCACTTCCTTGCCTAATAAACCATGTGTACCTACAATAATATCAATCTTACCTTCTTCTACTTTTTTTAATGTTTCTTTTTTCTCTTTGGCCGATTTAAAACGATTGATATAATCTACCGTTACCGGGAAATCTTTTAATCGTTCTTTAAAAGTTTTATAATGCTGAAACGCAAGGATGGTTGTTGGCACTAAAACAGCAGCCTGTTTTCCATCAACTACCGATTTAAAAGCAGCACGTACTGCTATTTCTGTTTTGCCAAAACCTACATCTCCACAAACAAGCCTATCCATGGGCGAAGGGCTTTCCATATCTTTTTTTACATCGGCCGTTGCCTTGCTCTGATCGGGTGTGTCTTCATAAATAAAAGATGCTTCCAGTTCTGTCTGCATGTAATTATCGGGCGTATGAGCAAAACCTTCCTGTGCCTTTCTTTGTGCATAGAGTTTAATAAGGTCGAAAGCAATTTCTTTAACCTTGGTTTTCGTTTTTTCTTTTAATCTTGCCCAGACATCACTACCCAGTTTATTGATTTTGGGAACAGTGCCTTCCTTACCGGTATACTTTGATATTTTGTGTAGTGAATTGATATTTACATAAAGAATATCACTGTCTTTATAAATGATCCTTACAGCTTCCTGTAACCTGCCATTTACTTCCAGTTTTTGCAGCCCGCTATAAGTTCCCACACCATGATCAATATGTGTTACATAATCGCCTGGCTGAAGGTCGCGCAGGGTTTTAAGTGTGAGCGCCTTGTTTTTATTATACGCCTGTTTAACCTTGTATTTATGGTATCGCTGAAATATCTGGTGATCGGTATAACAAACGATCTTCAGGTCTTCATCAATAAAACCTTCATGTATGCTCGATGGCACAGGAACAAACTGAATCTCTGTTTTGAGGTCAGCAAAAATGGTATTTAACCGTTCAAGTTGTTTTACCTGTTCGGCAAAAATATAAATACCATACCTGGCAGTTTCATGCGCTGTAAGATCTTTGATGAGTAGATCAAACTGCCTGTTAAAAGAAGGTTGTGGCCGGGTATTAAATTCAATGATTGTTTTGGCCAATTGTGGCTTATATCCAAACTCAACAATATGGCGATTGATGATTTGGTTCCCGATGGTTGAAACAGTTACAAAATCATCAACCGATATTTCTTTCAGTACACGAATATCTTCCTCGTCTTCATTGCCCTTCATCTGGTAGCCATCTTTCAGCAGCTCAAGAAACCCAGTCATATCATCGTATTGCTGCTGTACTTTTTCTGCAATCACATCCCAGTCTTTCAGCCATACAACCGTATTCTCATTTACAAAATCGAATAAAGAAACTTTTTCTTCTGTACTGAACTGTGTTTCTACATTGGGTATGATATTTACCTGCAACAGTTTCCTTTCACTTAACTGTGTTTCAGGATCAAATATGCGTATACTGTCTACTTCATTTCCGAATAATTCTACCCGGTAAGGTTTTTCATTACCAAAAGAATAAATATCAAGGATACCACCTCTAACGGCAAACTGACCTGGTTCATACACAAAATCTGTTCTTTCAAAACCATACATTACAAAGAGTTCCATTAAACTGTTGGGGTTAATGGTATCATTGGTTTTAATGGTGATGATATTACTGCTCAGTGTTTTGGGCAGCACTACTTTTTCAAAAATAGCTTCCGGATAAGTGACAAGAATTTTTCTGTTTCCACCTGCAGCCAGTTTGGTCAGTGCTTCGGTACGAAGCATAACATGTGAGCTGTTGAGGATCCTGAAATTTTTCCGGTTTTTGAAAGAAGAAGGGAAATAAAAAAGATCAAGTGCCTGTGTCAGGTTATCAAGTGTATTATGAAAATAGGCTGCTTCCTCAGCATCATTCAACACGAGAATATGGTTCAAAGACTGAGAAGAAGGGTGAGAGAATACTGCACTCACAACAAATTCGGTACTACTGCCCTGTAAGTTTTTCAGGAAAATTTGTTGCGGTTGGGCAAAAGAAAGCCTGTCCACCAGTTGAAAAAGGCGGGGGTTATTCTGGTACTGTTCCAACAACACATTCAGATTCATAGCTCCTTATCCTGCCCCGATCAAAAATATCCTCCATCAGGGGCTGCAAAGATAACCCTGTTCTGCTAATAACTGGCGCCTGAGTTGATGAGTATGTTAAGGGGTGTTATTTTACCGGAGTCGACCGATACCAGTTGAATATTGTTTTCTCTGTCGAACATATTGGCAAAGAAATAGTCTCCTTTCTTAACAAAAACGGAATAAGTGCCTGCGGGCAAAGCAACACTGTAACGGCCCAGACTGTCTGATAAAACAGAAGCAACCAGTTTGCGGTTAATTGTCGTATATAGTGGAGACCCGGTTTCAAGGGGTTTTACCTGAGAAATATGGGTAGGTTCATATACATAGAGGGTGGTAGAAACAGGTTTTGGGGTAGCTGGGGCCACACCCACTTTAGGCATCTGATTACCTTTTATTTCAGTTATCAGACCTGAAATTCCCTGTTCAATTTCACCCTTTTGTGTCTTTTTTGCCGACGAACAGGCTGAAAATGTTAAAATGGCAAAAAACAGGACAAAAAGAATATTTCGCATGCTTCACTTTGAATGGTGAAAGTATCTAATTTTAATAATATTCCCGGGCTGTTGCCGGTAATCATGAAGTTAAACTAAACTATATTATGCTCAGACGATTTTTACCCTTTTTTGTAGGCTGTCTGTTTATGGTTTTTATAACCGATGCACAGGTAGTTACAAATGTTCAGGTATTGAAGAATGCGGCTCAGGGTATCAGCTTAAAAGAAAGAAGTGAGTACACTAAAGCAATGTCGCTGGCAAAGCAACGCAACTGGCCACTCAGCATCCGTTCTAAAGATGGCCGACTGGCTACGCTCATTGGTGTGGATGCTTTTAATTTCCCGAAATATTTTGTTACGCAGAATAACAGTATTGCCGCGGCTACTACCAGAACTAATCAGCTTTGGGCAGGTGGTGCAAGCGGACTAAACCTTTCCGGAAATTCTGCCAACATTAAAAACAAAATTGGTGTGTGGGATGGCGGTGGTGTTTTACTCAATCACGTTGAGTTAACAGGCAGGGTCACACAAAAAGACAACCCTTCAACCACTGATAATCATGCAACACACGTAACAGGTACTATGATTGCAACGGGTTTGAACCCCAGTGCAAAAGGCATGTCGCACGGTGCACAGGGTTTGATTGCTTATGACTTTACCAATAGTTATTCAGAACAGGCTACTGAAGCAGCCGGATTACTTATCTCCAATCATTCCTACAATATTGTTTCCGGATGGAATTTCAATGACGCACAGAACAGATGGGAATTCTGGGGAAGACCTAATGAGAATGAAGATTATAAATTTGGTTATTACAGTTCAGATGCACAATTACTGGATTCCATTGCTTATAATGCTCCATTTTACCTGATTGTAAAATCGGCTGGTAATAACCGTGGTGAAACTGGTCCAAATGTTGGCGAGCCCTATTTCCGTTTCAATGCGCAAAACCAGATGGCGGCGGCCGGTAACAGACCTGCTGACATAAGCAGTAATGACAGCTATGGCAGTATTCCCTGGGATGCCAATGCAAAAAATATTCTTACCGTAGGTGCCGTAAGAGGTATTCCCGGCGGTTACAACCGTCCGGAAGATGTTGTAATGAGTTCATTTAGTGGATGGGGCCCAACGGATGACGGTCGTATAAAACCAGATGTGGTGGCCGATGGCGTAAATGTATTATCTACGTATGCAACTGGCACCAACAGTTACTCATCATTAAGTGGAACATCTATGTCCACCCCCAATACATCAGGTTCATTGTTTCTTTTACAGGAACATTATTCAAAATTAAAAAGTGGTGCTTTTCTGAGAGCTGCAACACTCAAAGGCCTGGCCATTCATACAACCGAAGAAGCCGGCACCACACCGGGGCCAGATTACCAGAATGGATGGGGACTTTTAAATGTACAAAAAGCCGCGGCTGTTATTTCTGCCTCAGTAGCATCAAACAACAGTTCCACCAGCGAACACCTGATGTTCGAAAACCTGTTTAACGGAACTACGAGTTCTTTTTCAACCACAGTTATCGCTACAGGTAAAGAGCCATTAAAAGCCACTATTTCATGGACAGATGTAAAGGGTAATGTTGAGCAGATAGATGTCTTAAACAACCCTGCAAAAAAACTCATCAATGACCTTGATATACGTATTACAAGTGGTAGCAGAACATTCAGACCATGGACACTGGATCCGGCCAATCCGGCCAACGCAGCAGTAAAAGCCGATAATATTACAGATAATGTTGAGCGCATTGATATTGACAGTACAGTGGCTGGTGAAAGCTATACCATAACCGTTACACATAAAGGCGGGGCGGGTTCACTGGTAAGAGGACAACAGGCTTACTCTTTATTAGTGAGCGGAGTAGGCGGTACAGCCCATTGCATTTCTGCAGCATCAAACAATGCGGGTGGAAGAATCGACAGTGTAAGTTTACAAACCATCCGTTATGCTAATCCTGCAGGTGGTACTACTTATATAAACAACACATCTATTGCAGCGAGTATTGAGCCATCACAATCTGTGCCTTATCGTGTAAGGGTGAACAGTGCCGATGGTTCTGATGTTGATAAAATAGTAAAATTATTTATTGATTACAACAATGATGGTGACTTTACAGATGCCAATGAACTGGTTGCAACCAGTACAGCTCTGAGAAATAACCAGGTATTTGCAGGATCATTCAATACCCCCAGTACTTTAACCATTGGTAGCACCTATCGTGCAAGGGTTGTAATGGTTGAAACATCAACAGCAACCGATGTGGTTTCATGTGGTAATTACAGCAGGGGCGAAACAGAAGATTTCAGGTTGATTGTGGTTAACCCTTCTACTGATTTTACTATTAATGAAGTGACCACCCCTTCTGCTTCTGATTGTGCCGACAATAAACAATATGTTACTGTAGTTATCAGAAATAATGGTAGTGTACCAAAAACAAATATTCCTGTTTCAGTGGAAGTAAAGAATGGCTCAACTACTGTAGCAACATTTAATGGTATCTATCCCGCAGCGGTTCCTGGTTTATCGAATGCAAGTTTCACTTTACAAACACCCTTAGTTACAGCAGAGAATACAACCTATACCATACTGGCAACAGCCACAGTAACAGGTGATCAGAATACAGGTAATAATACTCTTACCACCAGTCTTATAATTGGTAAAAAAGCTGATGACCCTTCTGTTGTAGGCACTATTTGTAATACAAACGCTTTACTGAAAGTAAACAACCCCGTTGCCAACAGTAATTATTTCTGGTATAACAGTGCCAGCGCTGCTGCTCCTTTTGCAGCCGGAACCAATGTAAGCACTACGAGTATTCCGGGTAATAAAACTTTTTATGTTGCCAATGAAGTAAAAGCTCAAATTGGATTTACGAATAAACTCATCCATCCAAATGGAGGATATAATCCTATTGGTAATTTTTTACGATTTAACAACAGCGTTCCAATAACAATTGAAAGTGTAAGGTTATATGTAGGTAATCCCGGATCTGTTGATATAATTGTGGCAAATCTTGGTACTGTTACTGGTAATAGTTATTCATATACCCCATTGTCTCGTATTACACTTGAAGTAACAGCTACAAACCCCAACCCACAACCAGGGGCTGTTTCTGGTAACCCATCAGCCGATACAGGGGCCGTATATTACCTGAACCTGCCTGTAACTGAAATTGGTGATCATATTTTGATTATTACAGGCCCCAATGGTAGCCAAACTTCTACTGCCACCTTTTTTAGAAACAATGGCATCACGGGTACTACCTACCCAATTGCCATTCAAAATGTGATGTCAATTACGGGCAATAGTGTAAATCTTATAGATACTAACGCAGATCCAAATCCCTTCTACTATTTCTTCTACGATATGAAGATCAGAACAGGTACCAGTTGCCCCAGTAACCGGGTAGAGCTGGTGGTGGCGGATGCACCAACGCCTGTTGTCACTAAAGTGGGCGATTCATTAGTCAGCAGTGTTTCCGGAGTATCCATGCAATGGTTCAAAGATGATGTAGGAATCAATGGCGCTACTTTGGCCAAGTACAAACCCATTGAATCCGGCGTTTATAAAGTAGTAGTAGTTGATGCGCTGGGATGCCAGAAAACATCTGCCCCACTTCAGGTAACCATTACCGCATTACCTCCTGAAGTAATAGCGCGTGAGATTAAACTCAGTCTGTCACCCAATCCGAACAAAGGTATTTTCAACCTGAGTTTTGAAGTGAAAGAGAAAGCCGATCTGGCGATTGAGTTATTAAACTCTGCAGGGCAAAGGCTATTCACACAATCATACCCCGGTTTCAATGGAATATTCTCTAAGCAGATGAATGTAGGCAATATTAATGACGGATATTATGTGTTAAAGATTTTCAATAATAAGAAAACTTACCTGCAAAAAGTGATTATTATTAATTAACGATAGCTATCCCACTCATACAAAGTGCCACCCAAAATGGGTGGCACTTTTTTATTATTGCTATTTTGATAATTCAAATAATTCGATAGAAAATATACAAGAAAACATTGATTGATCTTCAAAAAACCTTCTTTGTTTCTAAACAATATTATTTTACCATGCTGGCTTATTTAATTAAAGCAGATTTTTATATATTGCCAACAATCACTCACTTTCTTAATCAATCACCATTCACTACTTGACCATAATATTGATACCCTGGTACGACACCAATAAGTCTTGGGGTATTTAAAACTGCCGCATAAGCATTAACTAATCCATAACCCATTTCTTGATGCCAAGGACCATTATATCTATAAGGTTCATGTCCATATGAATAACCGCCGACTTTTTGAGCAGTAGACTCAATGATATTACGCACTTCAGTCACTGTTAAACTTGGATTCTGAGATAGTATCAATGCCGCTACTCCTGATACATAAGCTGCCGACGCAGATGTCCCATCAACTTCACCATAATCGCCTGTGGAAAATCCTTGTGAACCTACAATATCTGTTGTTAATACTCGTGTTCCTGGGGCAACTACCTCAAGCCAAACACCAAAAGCACTTGACCCATAATGGTCCTGACTACAACTATTCTTTTCACTTCTTTTCCCACATTGATTGACAGACCCTACCGATAAAATATTTAGACTCGCATTTGCGGGAAATTCTACTAAAGGAAGATTCGTATTACCGGAAGCACAAACTACAATACAACCTTTCCCATTTCGTCCATAAATCGTTGCTCTTTCTATTGCTTCGAAAATAAATCGATCCCAGCCAGCTCTCCAAGAAAGATTAATTACCTCAGCACCATTCTGGGTAGACCAATCAATTCCCGCAGCAAGATCTCTCATATACTGCATATGTTGCTGAGGTGATGATCCAGGAACTAAAACGTGGCTTGCAAACATAAATCTACAATAAGGGGCAACACCTACAATTCCTTCACCATTCTCACGAGCTCCTGTAATTCCGGCCATAGCTGTTCCATGTCCATTTGTACCTAAAGTTGCTGGTGAGCTTCTTGTGTGACAATCATAACTCTTAATTGGGCCATACAAGTTTGAGACTAAATCTGGATGTGTCATATCAAATCCATCGTCAACAAAAGCTACATCTATTATAGCTCCACTTGGTCGAACTATATCCAATGCACTACAAGCTTTAATGTCTACGCCAGCTGTCCCATCGAACTGACCAGTGTTATTATTACCCCATTGACTATTAAAATACTCATCGGTTGGACAGGAAAGCAATGGGTCATCTAGAAAAAAATCAGGATGTGCATATTCAAACATACCCGTTTCGAAAAAAGCATTAGCTAAGTCAAGTGAGTTTTGAGAAATACTAGTGCTCGATAAAGTGTACCAAAGTGGCATGTATTCATTCTGCTCTATAACTAAAGCACCATGTTGATTTGCTAAGTAATTTAAGTATGAAATATCATTCGGATTATATAATTTCACATAGAAAAAATTCGTCAAATTGATCATTGTTTGTGTAACTTGCGGATCTTCAAAGGATGGTGAAACATACTCAGTATTGGGATCATCATAAAAACTCTTGACGACTTTTAAATATTCTTCGTCACCCATTTTATTCTTTAGCTTCAACCTTCCAGTATAAAACTTCTCGCCTTTTTGACCACCTCTATTATCAGATGTTTCAATCGTCTTACCTTCATTAATACTATTTACAATACCTAAATTCTGATATTTACCTTGAAGTCTTTCTTTTGAAACAATATTTATGTATTCTGTATTTAAGACTATTTCCTTTTTTTGCTTCTGAGGATAATAGTAATACTTTGGATTACTTTCAGCTAAAGGGGGCTTATCCAACTTTTCGGATTGGTGAACCTTGTTACAGCCGAACAAGGCCATACATAAAAGCATGACAATACAAGTTGCCGTCAAATGATTTTTAAGCATTTTCATAACGCAATTTTTAAATGATAAAAAATATAACACAGGCACTAATGATAAATACCGCACAAACACGTATTATCAATAAGTGTTAATAAGGAGCCTTAACAATGATGAGGGGGGTGTATAGGGGGAATACTATATAAATATAATAAGAAAAATGAAATAAAAAATAGTCTCACATTTAAATTATTGAAATTTGCCAAACAAGAGAATATTTCTCATGCGTTTACGTGTACTCTTCCCATACTAACGAACTTGAATAAAGCAAATGATGGTGATTTTGTATTTAAGACTCTTTACATTAAGAAACACTGCTTACAGAAAGCTATTGTTAGTAAATAACAAAATACTTACCACAAAAAACACTAAATAAAACGAGTAGCATCATTTATTACTCGCACCATTACTTTTACATTCCTGTACCTTTGTAAAAACAGGTTATGAGAACATTTATACTGGCAGTATTGGTATTGGCTTTCATATTCCCAACAAATGCACAAAAAAGAAAATTTGTGTATGGTTATTTAAAAGACAGTGTAACCAATACAGCAATTGTACTGGCCAGTGTTCGGAATATTAGTACCAATACCACCGTTATGACCAATAACGCAGGCAGGTTTGCTATTGAAGTCGGTGAAAATCATATTCTATCTTTTGCTGCTGTGGGTTATTTCTTTGATACACTCTGGTATAATAATATAAATACTGTGCAGGATACTTTATACCCCTTTCTCGTTCCGCTTGCCAGAGATCTGGGAAATGTGACTGTTACAGCAAGGGGTATGAGCCGGTATCAGTTAGACAGTATGGAAAGAAGAAAAGATTTTTTACAGGATATAGTTAACTATACCATACCCACCGTATCGCAGGCCAATTCAGGCGCAGGTATTGCATTGAATCTCGATCGTTTTTCACGTCATGAAAAAAATAAGAGAAGGGCGATGCAATTTTATGAAACCAATGAAAAAGAAGCCTATATAAACTATCGGTTCAATACAGCATTGGTACAATCGCTCACCGGTTTTAAAGATGAGAAACTGCATATGTTCATTCAACAACACAGGCCGTCTTATGAATGGTTGAGAAAACATAGCTTAGAAGAAGATATCCGCTACTATATAAACGAGCAGTTAAAACTCTTTTTGAAGAAATAAACATCTGAGAGTCGTTTACAAGTTATTCGTAGCGCAATGCTACAATAGGATTTAACCTCGAAGCTTTCATGGCTGGATAGATACCGGCAGCAAGACCTACAATTGAGCAAATAATAACACCCGTTATTACCCATCCCCACGGTACAATAAATCCGGTTTTAAGAACAAGTCCGAAAAGATTTCCCACCAGCACACCTAAAATTATTCCGAAAATTGCACCCAACAGGCTTATGATCATACTTTCAAACAAAAACTGCTGACGCACATTTCTGCTTTTTCCACCTATCGCTTTAATCAGCCCCACTTCTTTTGTTCTTTCATTTACAGCAACCAGCATAATATTCATCAAACCAATAGCTGCTCCGATAAGGGTAATAAGACCAATAGCACCTGCCGAGCCTGTTATACTGCTGAGGAACCCAATAAACATTTCAGCGAACTTATCGCTCTTTTCAATCACGAAATTATCTTCTTCAATGGGCTGCAATCTTCTTACAGAACGAAATACGGAAGTTGCTACTCCACTTGCGGGGTCCAGATCATTCACATTGCCCACTATTACACCAACCATATAAGATTTACTTACATTCTGAAAATGACGGATATTGGTATAGGTAGTAACGATTACATCATCCTGTCTGAGCATGGCACTTGAACCCTTCTCTTTCAGCAATCCAACTACACGATAAGGCAAACCACCCACACGTATTACTTTATCAATACTTTTTTCAGGACTTGTACCAAACAATGTTTTGGCAACATTGCTACCCAATAAACATACATTTCTTCCGCTTTGCTGATCGAGTGAATTCAGGTTCCGGCCAGCCGCTATGGTATAACCGGTTACAGTAAGATAGTTTTCATCGCCACCCCACACTGCTATCTGCGGATTCGTTTTTTTGTCTTTGTAATGAATCTCCTGTCCCCCCGGTCCTCTTCGGTATATGCTTACCTGTGCAGATGGAAAATTGAAATTATCCCGGAAATATTCTGCCTCGTCTTTAAGAATGGGTTTGTCGAGGTTTGATTTTTTTTCCTTTTTTCCACGCGTAGTTTTTTTCAGATCGGAACTGTTACCGAATCGTACCCTGGAATCTTTGAAACGTATATTAAAGGCATTTGTTCCCATAGAAGAGAAACTCTCTTTCAGGCTTTGGTTCATTGCTTCAATGGCCGTAATAATACCAATCAATGCCATAATACCAAAGGCAATAATAGCCACTGTAATACCTGTACGCAGTTTATTACTGCGTACCGTACGCCAGGCCAGCGAGAGTGAATCGAAAATAGTCATACCCTTCATACAGGAAATTCTTCCTATAAAGATAACGGAGAAATCCTGTCTGGTATTGACAGCACTGAAAAAAGTGAGGAACGGTTAGAAATAAAACCCATTCAGGATAATCGATGGCCATATGCCAATCAGGATAACAAATGCAGCCAGCAATACCAGCCCTGTTTTGAAAGCACCTGTTATCTCAGTTGTTTCTGCATCTCCTTCTTTAAAATACATGGCCTGTATTACTTTGAAATAATAATACACGCTCACTGCAGCAAAAAAGAGTGCAATAATCACCAACCAGAGGGCCCCACCTTCTTTTACCACTGCCGCCAGCATATAATATTTGGCAAAGAAACCAGCGGTTAATGGAATACCTGCCAATGACAGCAGGAAAATAGTAGTGGTAAAAGCCAGTACAGGATGTTTTTTAGCCAACCCATTAAATCCGTCAAATGTATAGTCCGACATTTTAATCAGTACGGCAAAAATACCAATGGTTGCAAGGCTATAGGCTACACTATATAAAATGATCCCTTCTCTTGCTAAATCATTGCCGGCAAACAAGGCGAAAAGCATAAAGCCGGCTTGTGCAATACTGGAATAAGCCAGCATCCGTTTTACACTCTGCTGAAATACTGCTGTTATATTACCAATTAGCAATGTGGCAATAATTACAAAAGATAAAATAATTTTCCATGTTGGCCCCAGTACAACTGACTGATTCTGAAACAGACGGATAAATGCAATAAAGCCAGCAGCTTTTACAATGGTGGCCATAAAAGATGTGAATACACCAGGGGCTCCATCATACACATCTGGTGTCCAGAAATGAAAAGGGGCTGCAGAAACTTTAAAAGCCATTGCTACAAATAAGAGCAGCAAAGCAGCTACCTGCAGAAATGAGGGATTAATACCTCCTGTTGTTGGAATAATGGCAGGTGCATTAAGTGCAAAAGAACCGGTAGCACCATAAAAAAGTGCAATACCCATTAACATAATACCTGTTGTAAACGACCCCATCAGGAAATATTTCAATGAAGCTTCATTGCTTTTGAGGTTTCGTTTATCGGCACCGGTTAGAATATATAAAGGAATAGAGAGTATTTCAATCCCAAGGAATAACATCAGCAAACCATTAAATCCGGAGAGAATACTTATACCACATAAAACAAAAAAGATCAGGGCAAAATATTCAGCAACATTAATTCCGGCTTTTTAATATCGCTGCCACTCAGGCATACGTAAACCAATGTAGCCCCAAATGCAAGGGTATTGAAATAGAGTCCGAATTTTTCGAAACTCAGTAAACCATGAGTATTGATATTGATCTTGAACAATGCATAAGTATCAAGCAGATTGGCTGCTATCAACAACAACAGTCCTGCTGCTGCGATATATTTCAATACAGATTTATTATTTGTTATGATGCCACTGAACATCATAACAACTCCCAATAATGCTGATAATATAATTGCGTTCATAAAACCAACTCCCCTGTGGGAATTTAGGGTGAAAGCGTTACCACTTTCACTTGTGAATAATCAAATAAATTTACCTCTTCCTTATTTCCCTGCCATGGTAGCACCCACAGTATCTTTTGTTAGATCGATCATTGGTTGAGGATATACACCCAACGCAATCACCACTACCACTAATACTACCAATGCCAGTTTTATATGTCCACTGATATCTATTGCATTTTCAGTAACCACTGTTGTATTACCATAAAATACTTTCTGTACCATATTCAGCGTGTACACTGCGGCTAAAATGATACTTATACCTGCAATAGCTGCTATCCATATATTATAACTGAACAAACCGTTAAACATCAGGAACTCACCAATAAACGCATTGGTTAAGGGCAATGCAATATTTGCTAATGCCATTACTACTAACAGAATAGCCAGTACAGGTGCTTTTTGTGCAAGCCCGCCCAGTTCACTTAACTTTCTGGTACCGAGTTGTTGTTCTATTGCATCGGCTACAATCCACAGACCAATTACATTTACGCCATGGTTAAACATTTGAATCATTACACCTTCCAGTCCAACGCGACTGTTGGTGAATAATGTTGCACTCATCAAACCAATATGTGCTATGGATGAATAAGCGATCAGTCTTTTTATATCATCCTGTCTGATAGCGATAAGAGAAGCATATAACATACCCACTACAGATAAAACAATGATGATCTGTGCATATTTATCTGCTGCTGCCGGAAAAAATGGGATCAGCCATTTTACTACTGCAAAAATTCCCATTTTTACCATAACCCCACTCAATACCATTGTTGTGGCTGTAGGAGATTGTTCATATGCATCTGGTTGCCAGGTATGAAAAGGGAATATTGGCATCTTGATGGCAAAAGCCACAAAGAATAACCAGAATATGAGTGATTGTTGAGATGGCTCCATTTGCACTGCGTAAAACGACTGCCATGCAAAGGAATGATCAGCAGTCTGGAAATACAGATACAGAATACCAGCCAGCATCATGAGTGAACCTACGAATGTGTAGATAAAGAATTTAAAAGTAGCCGCAATACGTTTTTCACCTCCCCACAGAGAACAGAGAAAATAAACAGGTATGAGCGCCAGTTCCCAGAAGAAATAAAACAATAATGCGTCATTGGCTACAAACACACCCATCAGACCAGCCTGTGTTAACAACATCAGGGCATAAAACGATCCGGCATTTTTATACCTATTTTTATACGTAGCAAGAAAAATCAGTGGAAATGAAACTGCTGTGAGTAATACAAGTATTTTGCTCATTCCATCCATGGTCAATGTGAATCGACTGCCGAGTGCGGGCAGCCATGCACTATCGAAAGATTGTTGTATGGAAGGGTAGAAATAAATTCCTGCAATGGCTACTACCAGTGTTAATACTGCCGATAACAATGCCCATCCTTTAGCTGCATTGTCTTCTTTAATAAAGAAACCAACGATGCCTGTTAGTAAGGGGAGTAATATCAAAAAAACTGGAATCATAAATATGCTTTATCGCGCTATGCGGTTAAAATAGTTTTTTCAGAAAATTCATGATGGTCAGGTCATTGAACCAAATCAGAACAAACACAATCATAATCATAACCATAATCAGCAGATAATTACCTACCTGTCCGCTCTGTAACAATCTTAGCTGTCTTGATCCATAGCCAACCAGTTTACCTACTCCATTAACAGCTCCGTCAATACCGCTTTTTTCAACAATATTTTTCAGGAAAACAGATAGCAGGTGTAATGGTTTCACAATAACAGTATCATAGAGTTCATCTACATACCATTTATTTTCCAGCAGTTTTGCAATACCGCTACTTTCCGTTTGCTGTGCTTGAGTCTTTTTGAATTTTGATACAGCAAACAGTATAATACCAATGATGAGTATGGTTGATACGCCCATCATAATATATTCCTGTGTATGTGACAGATGATGTCCATGTTGAATCTTTGCAGATTCAGCAAATATGGGCGCCAGAAAATGTTCGAGACTGTGAGCATCTGATGCAAATACTTCCGGTATTCCTACAAATCCTCCCAACACAGATAATACTGCCAATACAATCAATGGAATAGTCATAGCAGAAGGACTCTCATGGAGGTGGTGCTCCTGTTCGTGTGTTCCCCTGAATGAACCAAGGAAAGTCATGGTGTATAAACGGAACATATAGAATGCAGTCATTAATGCACCCGCCATTCCAACATAATAGTATAATGGATTACTGTTGTATGCAGCCATCAGTATTTCGTCTTTTGAGAAGAAACCTGAGAATGGAGGAATGCCAGCAATAGCCAAACATGCCAACAGGAATGTTATATGTGTAATGGGCATATGTTTTTTCAATCCACCCATTTTACGAATATCCTGTTCATGATGCATAGCATGTATAACAGACCCTGCTCCAAGGAATAACAACGCTTTGAAAAATGCATGAGTCATTACATGAAATACGGCGCCGGTATAAGCACCAACACCCAGACCAAGAAACATATATCCTAACTGGCTAACCGTTGAGTAAGCCAATACTTTTTTTATGTCGTTTTGTTTCAGTGCGATCGTTGCTGCGAATATGGCTGTGGCTAATCCTACAATGGCAACCACTGTTTGCGATACAGGTGCCAGTGTGTAAAGGATATTGCTTCTGGCAATCATGTAAATACCTGCTGTTACCATGGTTGCGGCATGGATCAATGCAGATACGGGTGTTGGTCCAGCCATTGCATCGGGCAGCCAGGTGTATAATGGCAGTTGGGCACTTTTACCCATGGCACCTACAAATAATAAAAGTGTGATGGCTGTAATATCCAAATCAGACAGCTTATCTATATTGGCAAATACGTCGCCATAAGAAACAGTGCCCAGTTTAAAGATCAGCCAGAATACAGCCAGCAGGAAACCGAGGTCACCAATACGGTTCATTACAAAAGCTTTCTTGTCTGCATAATTATACTGATCGTTTTTAAACCAGAAACCTATGAGAAGGTAAGAACATAGTCCAACACCTTCCCAGCCGATAAACATGATTACATAGTTGGCACCTAATACCAATAATAACATGGAGAACACGAAGAGATTGAGGTAAGCAAAATACCTTCCGAAATGTTGCTCTTCTTCTTCGTGCATGTAGGCCGCTGAATACAGGTGTATCAGGAAACCAATACCGGTGATGATCAGCAGAAATAAAGATGATAGTTGATCTACCTGAAAAGCAAAAGGAACCTGAAAGCTGTATGCTTTGATAAAAGAAAACAGGTTAACCACAGTAGCACCATGTTCTTTTACGTCAAAGAATACCAGAACGCTCACCACAAAAGATGTAAGCATTACCCCACAACCAATGATACTGATCATTGATTTTGTCATAGCTTTTCTTCCTAATCCATTGATCAGAAAACCGATCAGGGGAAAAAGTGGTACCAGATAAACAAATTTACTCATAGCCTTCATCCCGCCTGAGGCAGGACCATTTTTATCTCATTTCTGAGATGGGGTCAACAATGATTCCTTTTCAGGAATTAATTTTTTAACCGATTCAAAAAGTTAATATCTACAGAATGTACATTCCTGTACATCATTACAATAATGGCCAGCCCAACACTAACTTCAGCTGCAGCCACTACCATAATAAAAAATACAAACAACTGCCCGTCTATCCCAGCTGTTGTAGCAGGATCTGTAGCCAGTGCCACGCCATGGTGCATTTTGGAAAAAGCAACCAACAGCAGGTTCACTGCATTCAGCATCAGCTCAACACACATAAAAACAATGATGGCATTGCGGCGTGTTAATACCCCAATGATACCAATGCTGAATAATGCAAGACTCAAATAGATATAATATTGTATCGGCATATACTTAGTTTATGGTCCATGGTCAATAGTCCATGGTAATTATTCTGTTTTCTTACCATGGACTATCGACCATGGACTATTATCCTACTCTTTCTTCCCAATTACTACCGCACCTACCATTGCACTCAGGAATAATACACTGCTGATCTCAAAGGGTACCACAAAATCGCTAAACAAAGCTTTACCCAGGTTTTTAATTAGCCCAATATCTCCTGTACCCATTAGGGCCGTTTTTTCCTGAAAATCGCTTGCCTGTCGAACCAGTGATACCAGTACCATCAGAAAACAGCCACCTGAAACTGCACCTGCCAGTTTCATCCAGATATGTTTATTGCGTTCTGTTTCTTTATTAAGATTCATCAGCATGATTACAAACAGGAACAGTACCATAATGGCACCAGCATATACAATAAGGTTTACAATAGCCAGAAACTGAGCGTTCAATAAAATATAATGACCTGATATAGCAAAGAATACCGCAATCAGCCATAATACACTATGAACCGGGTTTCGACTTACCAGCACCATAATGGCACTGAATACAGCAAGTGCAGAAAGAAAAAAGAATAATATTTCGGTTATACTCATTGGTGTTTTAATTAGGCTTTCATCATAAACAGCAGATCAAAAAAAACTGCAACTGATTTTTTAATTATTTCAAACCTTTGGCCTCTGCATATGCTTCAGGATTGGTTTTGGGGTTTGGTATTAACAATTCTTCTTTCCCGTATATAAATCCTTTCCTCGTATAATTAGCAGGCGCAAATGTTTCGCTTAAATAAATTGCATCTTTCGGACAGGCTTCTTCACATAAACCACAGAAAATACAACGCAGCATATTGATCTCATATTTTGCTGCATATTTTTCCTCCCGGTACAGATTCTCTTCATTGGGCATTCTTTCGGCTGCTTCCATGGTAATGGCTTCAGCAGGACAAGCTACAGCACAAAGGCCACAGGCGGTACAACGTTCACGGCCTTCCTCATCGCGATTTAATACATGTAATCCCCTGAATACAGGACTGAATGGTCGTTTCTGTTCCGGGTAACGGATCGTGGGCTGCTTTTTGAAAATATGGCTGAATGTAATGGCCATACCTTTCAGAATAGCGGGAATATAAAGCCGCTCCATGAAACTCATAGGTTTGCGACTTACTCCTTCTGCCCTGTTTGTTAATGCCTGCATATGTTATATCCCTGCGGGATTTTTAATGTTGCAAAAAATATTTTTCGACTCTATTGTTAGTGAGTGGTGAGTAGTCAGCAGTGAGTATATATTTCTTACTGACTACTCACTACTGACCTATCCTCCTGCCCTCCACAAAATCACTGCCCCTGTTATCAGCATATTTGCCAGTGCCAATGGTATCATTGTTTTCCAGCCCAGATTCATCAACTGATCGTAACGGAAACGCGGGATGGTCCAGCGTATCCACATGAAAATGAAAATAAAGATTACGATCTTGGTGAGTAACGCACCTATACCCAGCAATGCTGCAATATTTGGTGCAAGTGTTGATTCATCCAGGAATGGAATATCATAACCCCCAAAATACAGACAGGCCATTACAGCACTGCTCATGATCATATTTACATATTCTGCGAACAGGTAGAACCCTAGTTTCATAGATGAGTATTCCTGGTGGTAACCAAAGTTCAACTCATTCTCTGCTTCCGGTAAATCGAATGGAGTACGATTACATTCTGCAAGTGCACACACAAAGAAAATGAGGAATCCGAGTGGCTGGTAAACGATATTCCAGAAATTGCCATCTGCCATCTGTTCGCCTACAATTGTTTTCAGACTCAGTGAACCGGATAACATCAGTACTGCTATCAGTGAAAGTCCCATGGCCAGTTCATAACTGATGGCTTGCGAGGCACCACGTAATGCAGCCATGAGTGAAAATTTATTATTAGACGCCCAGCCACCAATCATAATACCATATACGCCCATGCTTACCACTCCAAATACATAGAGGATACCAATATTGATATCAGCTATCTGCAATTCAATTTTCCTGTCGAATAATTCTACATGACTACTCCAGGGAATAACTGCACAGGTCATTAATGCAGCAGTCATTGCCAGTCCCGGACCAAGAATAAATAATACTTTATTGGAGGTATTGGGAATGATTTCTTCTTTCATCATCAGCTTCAATCCATCGGCAAATGGCTGTAACAGACCAAAAGGTCCTGCACGGTTTGGGCCCGGACGATCCTGTAATATTGCTGCTACTTTTCTTTCTGCAAAAGTGGTATACAGTGCAATACCCAGACTGCTGAAAACAATCACTGCTATCAGTACGAGTTTTTCTATCAATAAAGCCCAATCAAAAGCAAGTAGTGTCATTATAAAATGCAATTAGTCTTTGTTCTGATTAAATACCTGTGAATGAGCAGGACCATCGATAAGGCTTAACTGCACTTCAGGTTTATTCACTTCACTTACCGAATGTATATCCATCAGCAACTGAGGTTGTCTTCCATCATTCACTGCTTCAAAAGTTTCTGTAGGTACATGTGTCCCCACTTTACCGGCATAATGTCCTTGCGAAATCACTGAATGCCTGTTGATGAGTCTCGGACCTTCAATTACCCAGTCGCTTGTTTTCTTTTTCTCAAAGCGGCAGGTATTACAGATCCAGCCTGGTTTTCCATCTTCTGTATTCTCTACTTCTCCCCACTCATCTTTACGGGCTGTTACCCGAAACACTTCATCTCCCCGATTCCATAAAGTTACTTTACCACAGCAGGTTGTACAATCACGATGTGCATCTACCGGTTTAAGAAACCATACCCGGTTTTTAAAACGGAATGTTTTATCTGTTAATGCGCCTACCGGGCA
>Ga0164290_1001529_pt1 | contig 31390 bp, 31 predicted proteins | sample Micstemetagenome_FD_108782 | JGI IMG/M metagenome (GOLD analysis project Ga0164290, IMG submission 108782) | Contaminated culture microbial community from soil near Moab, Utah, USA - Microcoleus steenstrupii SON62 (Illumina Assembly) | ecosystem: Environmental > Terrestrial > Soil > Soil crust...
CCGCACCGGACGCGATGCCAGCCTCGCCGCGCCGGCGCTGCTGCTGCCCTCGATCCAGGTGAACATCCGCGCCGGCCGCTTCCCCGAAGCCGAGGCAAATGGCGTCCGCTACCTCAAGGTGCCCGTCCGCACGCGGCATGCCGAGGCGCTGGCCTGACGCCATCAAGCGCCAGCGCGAGTTGACGCGCATCAAGGACCGGCGCGGTTCGGCAATGAGAAAGCGGGCCATGGCTGCACACCACCACGGGATCTCCCGGAAGGCTGAGTCCAACGAGAAGGAAATGCCATGAAGGATGCCACCTCACCCCCTGCATTCGGCCGACGAGCCGCGCTGACCGCCGCCGCGGCGCTCGGTGCGGGGCTCTCCGCCGCATCGCGTAGCCAGGCGCAGCAGGTCACGACGCGCGCAAAGATCGTGATCGTCGGCGCCGGCGCCGCCGGCCTCACAGCCGCCTCCCGCCTTGCGCAGCGGCTCCAGGGGGCGGAGATCACGCTGGTGGACCGCCGGCGCGAGCATCTCTACCAGCCGGGCTTCACGCTCGTCGCGGCGGGGCTCAAGGGCCCGGACTACGTGCTGTCCACAACGGCCGAGTATGTCGCCCGCGGCGTGCGCCTCGTCGAGGAACGCGCGGCGGAGATCGACCCGGTCTCGAAGGTGGTCACGACCGAGGGCGGCCAGCGCCTGCCCTATGACTGGCTGATCGTCGCGACCGGCCTGCATCTCGACTACGACGCGATCGAGGGGATGGACGTTTCCCGCATCGGCCAGGACGGTCTCGGCTCGATCTATGCCGGCCCACAGCAGGCCGCGGCCACCTGGCGCGCCATGGCAAGCTTCGCGGAGCGCGGCGGCGTCGGCGTCTTCGGCCGCCCCGAGACCGAGATGAAATGCGCCGGTGCGCCGCTGAAATACGCCTTCCTCACAGACGATCGCCTGCGCCGCGCCGGCACGCGCGGCCGGGCGGAGCTGATCTATCACGCGCAGAACCGCGTCCTGTTCAGCGTGCCGATCGTCTCCGAGAAGGTGCGGATGCTGTTCGGCGAGCGCGACATCAAGGTGAACTACGCCAATGTGCTGAAGGCCGTGGACCCCGGCCGGAAGGTGGCCGTGTTCGAGACGCCGGAGGGCCGCCGCGAACAGCCCTACGACTTCATCAACGTCGTGCCGCCGATGCGCGCGCCTGCTGTCGTGCGGAACTCCCCGCTCCGGTGGCAGAGCGGCCCATTCGCCGCCGACGGTTGGGCGGAGGTGCATCGCCACAACCTGCGCCACGTCCGCTTCCCCGAGGTCTTCTGCGTCGGCGACGTCGCGGGCGTGCCGAAGGGCAAGACGGCGGCCTCGGTGAAGTGGCAGGTGCCCGTCGCGGTGGACCACCTCGTTGCCGCAATCCAGGGCCGCGAGAGCGCCGAGCGCTACAACGGCTACACCTCCTGCCCGCTGATCACCCGCATCGGCCGGGCGATGCTGGTGGAGTTCGACTACAACGACAACCTCGTGCCCTCCTTCCCCGGTGTCGTCGCGCCGCTCGAGGAGCTCTGGATCAGCTGGATCATGAAGGAGGTCGGGCTGAAGCCGACCTACCTCGCCATGCTGCGCGGCCGCGCGTGAGGAGGACAGCGCCATGAAGGAACTCGATCTCTGGGTGTTCGTCGCCGTGTTCGAGGAGATGCTCGGACCCTGGCTATGGGTGACCGTTGGGGCCGGCGCGCTCGCGCTCGTCGCCTTCGTCTACGTGCTGGTCCGCGACCGCGGCATCCATCCGCGCCGGCTCGTCTGGTCCGAAGGGGCTGCGGCCTTCGGCGGCGCCATCGCAGTGCTGGTGATGCAGGCCGTCACCCACTCCGGCTTCGCCGACATCGGCGGGCCGGTCGACTGGGTGCTCGGCATCGCCATCTTCGCGGGCGGCGCGGCAGCGACGCTCATCGCGAGCTACGCGCTGCTCGGCTTGTTCGGGCGGCGCTTCGCGCCCTCGCTCGTCGAGCCGTCCCGCGCGCCGCGCCGCGGCTGGCAGACCGCAGCCGCGATCCTCGCGGCGGCGGGTCTCTCGGCGGCCGCGCCGGTCGCCCGGGCCGAGCAGCCGCGCCAGGTGCTTGCCCTCGTCACCTCGGCCGAGCCGCAGGTGCAAGGCATGGCCTTCGTCCTGCTGAACCAGATGCGCCAGCAGGGCGCGCAGGTGGAGATGATGCTGTGCGGCAGCGCCGCCGACCTCGCCCGGCGCGAGCCGCCTGGCGGCTCCGGCACCGCGCTGCGCCCAGCCAGCGCCACGCCGAAGCAGATGTTCGAGAACCTGGTCCGCGCGGGAATCCGCGCGGAGGTCTGCGCGCTCTACCTGCCGAATGCCGGGATCGGGCCCGACGCACTGGTCGAGGGTGTGCGCCCGGCCCAGCCCGCCGACATGGCGCGGCGCCTGATGCGCACCGAGACGCTCGTGCTGCCGTTCTGAGGCACAGATGCCCGACAGCACGCTCGTCGTCTGCCCGTGTTGCAACACCATCGTCCGCATCGCCACGGCGCGGCTGGGCGACGGGCCGCGCTGCGGGGCCTGCCACCGGCCGCTCTTCGAGGGGAAGCCAGTCGCGCTGGACGAGGCACGCTTCCGTCAGCACCTCGCGCTGAGCGGGGCGCCGCTGCTGGTGGATTTCTGAGCCTCGTGGTGCGGCCCCTGCCGCGCCATGGCTCCCGAGTTCGAGGCAGCGGCACGCGAACTCGAGCCAGCGCTGCGCCTCGTGAAGGTCTCGACCGAGGCGGCGCCGCGGCTGGCGGCCGACCTCGGCATCCAGCCATCTTCCGCCGCTTCGGCTGGAGCGGCTGACCGGCAGGCGATTGCTGTGGATCAAGGCGCGCGGCCTCCCGCTTTGGGAAGCTCAGTGCGGTTCAATGAAGCCTGTCCCGAAGGAGAGAGACGATGACGCGTAATGTCGGTGGCGTGGACAAGTGGCTGCGGATGGTGGCGGGCGTCGTCCTGCTCGCGCTCGGCGCCTTCGGGCCGCTCGGCTGGTGGGGCCTGATCGGGATCGTGCCGCTCGGCACCGCGCTGATCGGCTTCTGCCCGCTCTACCCGCTCATCGGGCTGAACACCTGCCCGCTCGACAAGCGCACTGCCTGAGCGGGGCGCGGTGCCCATGCGCTGGAAGCTGGCCGCGGGGGTGGCGCTGGTCCTGGCCGCCGGGGCTTCGGGCGCCTGGGCGCTGCGCTTCCGACCGGTCGAGGTTCCGGTGGCCGGCATCGAGCGTGACGTGCCGGTGCGGGTCTTCGGCCTCGGCACGATCGAGGCGCGCATCAGCACCCGGCTCGGCTTCGAGGTCGCAGGCACCGTCGCAGAGCTCCATGCCGACCACGGCGACCGCGTCCCAGCAGGGACCGTGCTGGCCCGCCTCAACGCGGCCGCGCAGGAAGCGCGCGTGGCCAAGGCGGAAGCCGGCCTGCAGAACGCCGAGGCGATGCAGGGCCGCGTGGCCGCCGCGCTGGAGCGGGCGACCGTCCTGCACAGCCAGAAGCGCGCCACCGCGCAGCGCCGCCGCGAGCTGGCCGGCCGCGGCACCACCTCGCCCGAGCAGGCCGAGCTTGCCGAGACCGAGGCCGCTGCCGCCGCGGCGGACCTTGCCGTGGCCCGCGCCGATCTCGAGGTGGCCCGGGCGCAGCTGGCCGATGCGCGCGCCGTCCTGCTGGCGGAGCGCACGGCGCTCGCCAAGCACACGCTCGCCGCGCCCTTCGACGCGCTCGTGATCGCGCGGCATCGCGAGATCGGCGCGGCGCTGGCGCCGAACGAGGCGGTGTTCACCCTTGTGGCGCCGGACAGCCTCTGGGCGCTCGCCCATGTGGACGAGGCGCGCGCGGGGGCGATCGTGGAGGGCCAGCCCGCCGAGGTGCGGCTGCGCTCCCTGCCCGGCGCGGTCTTCCCCGCGCGCGTGGTGCGCGTCGGGCTCGAGAGCGACCGGGTGACGGAGGAGCGGCGCGTGCACGTCCGCTGCGAGCACTGCCCGCCGCGTCCGGTGATCGGCGAGCAGGTGACGGTGGAGATCGAGACCGCTCGCCTGCCCTCGGCGCGGCTGGTGCCGGAGGGCGCGGTGGAGGGCTTCGACGGCGCGACCGGACGCGTCTGGACCATCGAGGCCGGCACGCTGCGCCAGCGTGAGGTGCGCTTCGTCGCGCGCACGCTGGATGCGCGGCTCGCGCTCGACCCTGCCCTGCCGGCGGATCTCGCCGTGGTCACCGCGGTTCCCGCCGGCGCGGCGCCGGGCCGCGCCGCAAGGCCGGCCCCGTGAACCTTGCCTTCCGCGACATCCGCCACGATCTCGGCCGCTTCCTGCTGACCTGCCTGGGCCTTGGCCTGCTGCTCGGCGTGGCGCTCGCCATGGTCGGCATCTATCGCGGCGTGGTGGACGAGGCGCTCTCCCTCGCCCGCGCGCTGCGCGGCGATCTCTGGGTGGTGGAGGCGGGCACGCGCGGGCCCTTCGCGGAAGCCAGCCGCATCCCGGGCGATGTGCGCGAGGCGGTCGCTCGCCTGCCGGGCGTGGTCGCCGCGGGCGGCGTCACCTTCCAGGCGGTCGAGGCGCGCCATGCCGGCAGGCCGGGGCCCGCCGCGGCGCCGGAGGGCGATCCCTGGCGCCCGCGCATCGGCCGCGTCCTCCGCCTGCAGGTCGTGGGCTATGAGCTCGATCGCCCCGGCGGGCCGCCCGCCCTGGTCGCCGGGCGGCCCATCGCGCGCGGGCGCGGCGAGATGGTCGCCGATCGCGGCAGCGGGCTCTCGCCGGGCGCTGTCGTCGAGATGGGCGGCGAGCGCTTCCGCGTGGTGGGGCTGACGGAGCGCACGGTCTCCACCGGCGGCGACCCGCTGGCCTGGATCACGCTGCGCGACGCGCAGGAGCTGCAGTTCCGCCTCGCCCCGCCGGCCGCGCGGCGCGCCGAGGCCGCCGGCGGGGGCATCCAGCCGCAGGACACGCTGAACGCCGTCGTCGCGCGGCTCTCGCCGCACGCGCGCATTGAGGATGTCGCGCTCGAGGCACGCCGCTGGAAGCACCTGGCGGCGCTGACCGCGGCCGAGCAGGAGGCGGTGCTGACCCGCAGCGTGGTGGAGCGCGCGCGCCGCCAGCTCGGCATGTTCACGGCCGTGCTGCTGCTGGTCTCCGCGGTGATCGTCGCGCTCATCGTCTATACGCTGACCATGGACAAGATGCGCGAGATCGCGACCCTCAAGCTGATCGGCGCGCCGGACCGGACGATCGTCGCCCTGGTCATGCAGCAGGCGATCGCGCTCGGCATGTTCGGCTTCGCCGGCGGCGCGGCGCTGCTGCTGTCGGTCAAGGACGTGTTCCCCCGGCGCGTGCTGCTGGGGCCCGAGGAGATCGCGGGCTTCGGTCTCGTGGTGCTGGGGATCTGCCTGGTCGCGAGCCTGCTCGGCGTGCGCTACGCGCTGCGCGTCGAGCCGGCCCAGGCGCTCGGTGGCTGATGGCCGCGCTGGTCGAGCTCGCAAGCATCGCCAAGGGCTTCGGCCAGGGCGAGGCACGGGTGCAGGCGCTCTCCGACATCCACCTCTCGGTCGGCGCGGGCGAGGTGGTCGGGCTTCGCGGGCCGTCGGGCAGCGGCAAGTCCACGCTGCTAAACCTCGTCGCCTGCATCCTGGAGCCCGATGCGGGCGTGATGCGCCTCGCGGGCGAGCCCGTATGGGAGGGACGCTGGCTGCGCGGGGACCTGCGCGCGCTGCGGCGCGAGAAGATCGGCTTCATCTTCCAGTTCCACAACCTGCTGCCTTTCCTCGACGCAACGGACAACGTGGCACTGGCCATGACCCTGAACGGCGTCGCATTGCCCGAGGCACGCCGGCGCGCGCGTGATCTGCTGGACTACCTGCAGGTCGGCAAGCGGGCCGTGGCGATGCCGGCGAAACTATCGGGCGGGGAGGCGCAGCGCGTCGCGATCGCGCGCGCGCTCGCCAACCGCCCGCGCATCATCCTGGCGGATGAGCCGACGGCGGCACTCGACTCGGAGCGCGCGCAGGTGGTGATGGATCTGCTGCGCCAGGTGGCGCGGGAACAGTCGGCCGCCGTGCTGATCGTGACGCATGACGACAAGATCTTCTCCCGCTTCGACCGGCTGGTCAGCCTGCGCGACGGCCGGATCGAGGCGGAGGAGCGAGCGGCCGCCTGAGTTCAGGCAGGTTCCGCCTTGGCCTCGGCTCGGGTGATCTCGTCGCGCAGCAGCGCGAGCTGCTCAAAGTCGCCGCGCATCGCCCTCAGTGCCGCGCGCTCCGTTTCGATCTCCCGCGCAGTGCGCACGCCGAGCCGGCGGATGACGGGCAGCGGCGGGCACCAGCCCTGCAGCGCGTGCTGCAGCAGGAAGCCCGTGACGACCAGCGGCACGGCGAGGAACCGCCGATCGCCGCGCAGCGCGAGCAGCGTCCCGGCCAGCGCGATCGTCGCCGCATTCGCCTCCAGCACGCGCTCGGTGTCCCACTCGGCGTCGAGCTGCCTCAGACGCCTGCCGATGAGGTCTGGATGCCGCGCGAAGAACGCCACGCGACACGCGGTGGCCTCGGCGATGCGGCGATTCACCGGCTCGGCCGTATTGCGGCGGATGCGGTCGGAGGTGTCGGGAAGCGAGGGCATGGCAGGTCTTCCATCTGGCACGCCACCGCGAAACCCGGGTCCGGGCGGAGGGTTCCGCCCGGCCCGGTGCCAGCCGCTACTCCGCAGGGACGGCAGCGGTGGGCGGCGTGGCGGGGCGTGGCGGCAGCAGCCCGTCGGCCTCCGCACCGATCTCCTCCCGCCAGGGACGCCAGCGCTCCAGGCCCCACAGTGCCGCTCCAAGCACCACGGCGAAGCCGAGGGCGAGTGGGGCGAAGGGCAGGCCGGTCACCTTGTCGAGCGTGAGCTTCCCCTGCCCCGCCGCCTCGATGAAGGGCTTGAGCGTGGGCTCGGCATAGGTGAAGGCGAGCGCGCCGGAGAGGCCGCCGGCCAGCGTGACCCAGGCATCCTTGTAGCCCGCTCCGATCTGCGCCAACACCGTGCCGGGGCAGGCTCCCGCCAGCGCGATCCCGACGCCGAGCACGAGCCCGCCGACCAGGTCCGCGACCGGCAGCGTCGCCTTGGGCGCCAGGTTCGCCCAGCCGAAGCCGACCAGCACCGCCAGCACGACCAGCCCGGCCGCGACGGCGGCGAGGAAGACGCGGAGCATCAGGAAGCTCCGCATCTGGAACTGGCCGAGGATCACCGCAGGCTCGAAGACGCGGGCCTTCTCAAGCAGGAAGCCGAAGGCGGTCCCCATGACGAGACCGAGGACGACAGCGTTCAGGACGGACATGTTCGTTTCTCCTCTCAGCGCACGGGCCGCATCAGCATCGCGGTGGCGATGCCGCCGGCGAACATGGCGGCGACTGCGATGAAGGAGCCGAGTGCAAGCTGCGCCATGCCGGAGATGCCATGGCCGGAGGTGCAGCCATCCGCGATGCGCGCGCCGAGCAGCATGAGAAAGCCGCCCACGAAGGCCACCGCGAAACGCGCGCCGCGTCCCATCGGCATGACGCGCTGCCAGACGCCGGCGGCGCCCCGCCTGCGGCTGCGCGACAGCGTCGCGGAGAGGAAGGCGCCGAGCGCTATGCCAAGCACCAGCGCCACCTGCCACCAGGTCTTCGCACCGGTGACATGAGCCGCCGCATAGCGGATCTGGACGATCGCGGGATCGAAGACCTGCGCGATCGAGACGGCGGCGGTGACGTAGGAGGAGGAGGCGCCGAGCGCTGTGCCGAGCGCGAGGAAGGAAGGGATCTGCAGCAGCCCGATCCCCGCTCCGGCGAGATAGGGGGACCAGGCCTTGTCGGTGAGCCTTGGCATGGGTGTGTCCTCAACCCGTTGGACCTCCGGGGCACCTGCCACCGGACGGCCCTCATCATATTAGAGTTTTCTGATATAACGAAGTGAAGCCTTGGACATCCGGCGCGACAACGATTGTCGCCGTCGGCTCGGTGCGTCGACGCGCATCAAGAACGGCGTGGTGACAGCGGCGCATACTCCCGCGCGTCAGGACAAGGCCGCGCTGAATGGACACGTCCCGTCGCTCGATCTTCACAGGTCTCTCGAACACGCTGGCCTGGCTGATCGGCGCGGCCGAGGCCGCCGCCACACCCGCCGCGGCCGCGGCGCGTGACGACGGGCCGCGCTGGGCCATGGTGGTGGATGTGGCGATGTGCGTTGGCTGCCAAGCCTGCACCGTCTCCTGCATCATGGAGAACGCGGTGCCGGAGGACAGCTTCCGCACTATCGTCTCGACCTGCGAGGTGCGCGGGACAGGCGGCGCCGGGATGGTGATGCTGCCGCGCCCCTGCAATCACTGCGCGGATGCGCCCTGCATCCCGGTCTGCCTGGTGGGCGCGACCAATCAGCGGCCCGACGGCATCGTCGTGGAGAACGCGGATGCCTGCGTCGGCTGCGCCTGACGCACGCGTGGGCGCTAGGGACCCTCCGGGCCGCGCACCAGCAGGACGTCGCAGGGAAGACAGGCGAGCAGCCGCTTGGCCGTGCTCCCGACCAGCAAGCCCGCCAGCCCGGTGCGTCCCTGCGTGCCGAGCGCGACGAGATCCACCTCCCGGTCGAGCACGTAGCCCGAGATGAGCGCCTCCGGCGATCCACACTCGATCAGCGTGCTCATCCGCGCGACTGCACCGGGATCACCTCGCAGGCGCGGCAGGAACGCTGCACATTCCGCCTCCGCCGCTGCGCGGAACTGCTCAAGGTTGGCCGCCTTGTCGATGAACCCCTCGAAGGGCACCCGGAAGGCGTGGAACAGCGTGGCCTCCGCCTCCGGGAACAGGCGGAGCGTGCGCTCCGTCGCATGCCGAGAGGGCTCCGAGAAGTCGGTGGCGATGACCATGCGCGCATAGGGGACGTGCACGCGGCTCTTCACGACCAGCAGCGGGATAGGCGCGCGGCGAGCGAGCTGGTTCACGATCTCGCCGAGCGTGGAGCGCCCGAGTGCCTCGTTACGTGCCACCCCGGTCACGATCAGACCGCAGTCCATGTCCTCGGCACGGCGCAGGATCGCCTCCACGGGATTGCCGCGCTCCAGGACGAGCTCCCAGTCCACCGGGGAGTGGCGGAGATCCGCGTTCACCCGGCGCTCGGCCACCTCGGCAGGCGAGCGGCCACGCCGCCAGCTCGGCAGCTCGGCATCCTCCTCGCCCTCCAGGACGTGCACCAGAACGAGCTTCGCATCCCAGGCTGCCGCGAGTTGCACGGCCCGATCCAGGGCGCGGTCGCACCGGCAGCTCAGATCGGTCGCGAGCAGAATCCGTCGCGGGGGAATGTCCCTCGCCGCGGTCTGTGGCTTATCCATCGTTCCGGCCTCCCTTTGAACAGCGGCTTTGACAGTTCCCAATGGCGGCCGGCTCAGGGCGCCTGCGGCAGCCCCGGCGATCCGGCAGCCGTGTCGGCCCGCGTCGCGTGACGGGACAGGAACTCCTCGAGGTCACGCGGGATGACGCGCCACTCGCGCCCGACATCGATGGCGCGGAGCTCGCTCGCCTTGATCCAGTGGCGGACCGTGGCTTCGCTCACCTGCACGAGGTCCGCGATCTCCCGCACCGTCATGAACCGTCGGCTGAGCATCCATGTCGCTCCGTGGCGCTGTTGAGCGCTGGTGAGCGTAGTCCGCCGCGGCTCGGCGCGGGTTGATGCAGGTCAATGCGTGTCCCGGGGAGGTGGGTCAGGTTGGGGTCGCCGAAAAGGGGTGGCCGGCTCGACCGGAACGCCCGCGAAGAACCGGGAGCATGCGAGACATGGCCATCACCACTATTGCCGCGCATATCGAGCCGGTCGGCCCGGCCGCGCTGGACGCCGCGCTGGTGACGCCCTTCGCACTTGCAAAGGCGCATGGCGCGCACCTCACCGCACTCGTCTTCCCTGCGGAATCCGAAGCCGTTCCGGCCACCACGCCCAGCTGGGACCTCGCGGCGCGGGAGGAGAGTGCCGCCGCACATGTGCGCGAGGCCGCGACGCGGCGCGGCATCGCCTGCGAAGTGCGGCTGCGGAGCAGCTTCGCCTACGGAGCCGGCGAGGTCTTCGCCGATCACCTGCGGGTGAGCGATCTCGGCGTCGTGTCGCTTCGGGCAGCCCCCGCGGCAGGCGGGCGCATGCTGATCGCCGCCGCGGTGTTCGACAGCGGGCGTCCGTTGCTGCTGCTGCCCACCCGGGCACCGCTGACCGCCACCCCCATGCGCGTCCTGGTCGCCTGGGACGCGACGCCCGCCGCGGTGCGCGCAGTGCATGGTGCGCTGCCCTTCATACGGGCTGCGGCGGAGACGGTCGTCGTCACCGTGACGGACGACAAGGAGATGCGGCCCGGCCAGTCCGGCGTCGAGCTCACCCGGCTGCTTTCCCGGCACGGTGCGCGCGCCAGCTTCGCGGCCGTGCAGCGCGGCAGCCGCGGGGTGCTGGCGGCGCTGACGGCGTCGGCGGGCGACGCGCCGGGCGCGTTACTGGTGATGGGCGCGTGCCGGCACTCGCCGCTGCGCAACATGATCTTCGGCAGCGCGACGAGCGACCTGCTCGAGGCGGGGCCGCAGCTGCCGACCCTGCTGGCCGCCTGACGCGGCGCGACCGCGCCTCCGTCAGGCCCGCGCCTGCGCGCGGCGCCGTGCGATCCCGACATGCAACCGACAGGGAGGACCATGCCCATGCGCGCCAAGGACCTCATGACGACGAACCTGGTGACGGTGACGCTGGACACGCGGCTCGCCGACATCGCCCACCTCCTGGCGCATCGGCGCATCTCGGCCGTCCCGGTCGTCACGCCGGAGGGCGGGCTGCTCGGCATCGTGACGGAGGCCGACCCGGTGCGCCGCCTCACCGGCGCCGCGCCGGGCACCGGCTGGTTCGCCGGCCTGATCGGCCGCCGCCCGGGCGACACGGCCGATGACTATGCGCGGCTGCACGGCACGCGCGCGGAGGACCTGTGCTCGGCCTCGCCTTCGCGGCGCCGGCGGAGCCGACTGCGGACGCCAGCGACGCGCGCATCCGCCGCGGCGTGGAGGCGGCGATGCGGCAGCAGCCCTGGGCGGATGCCTATCTCGTCTTTCCCGCGGTGCAGGACGGCGTCGTGACCTTCAAGGGCTGGTGCCGCGCGCCCGCGGTCCCGCGGGCACTGCGCGTCCTTGCCGAGGGCGTGCCCGGCGTGCGCGGCGTCGAGCTGCAGCTGCGCGAACCGCCCGGCTTCCTTCTCGGCGTGCCCTGATGCCGCTGGCCCAGGCGGATCGCGCCGCGTCGCCGGCCGCGCCGGAGTGGCACGCGCTGCCGGCGGAGGCGGCGCTCGGGCGGCTCGGCTCCGGGCCCGCCGGCCTGGCTGCGGCCGAGGCCGCCAGGCGGCTGGCCGAGCATGGCCCGAACCGTCTGCCGGCGGCCGCGCCGCGCGGCGTGCTCCGCCGCTTCCTCGGGCAGTTCCGCAACCTGCTGATCTACGTGCTGCTCGGCGCGGCGGCGGTCACGCTGCTGCTCGGGCATCCGGTGGATGCCGCCGTGATCCTCGGCGTCGTCCTGGTGAACGCGGCCGTCGGCTTCGTGCAGGAAGGCCGCGCCGAGCAGGCGCTGGAGGCGATCCGCGGCATGCTGGTTCAGCACGCCTCGGTGCTGCGCGACGGGCGGCGCCTGACGATCGAGGCGGCGGAGCTGGTGCCCGGCGACCTCGTCCTCCTCGAGGCCGGCGACCGCGTGCCTGCGGATCTGCGGATCACCCGCGCCCGCGGCCTGCGCATCGAGGAAGCGGCGCTGACGGGCGAGTCCGTGCCGGCGGAGAAGGCGGCAGATCCGGTAGCGCCGCAGGCCGCGCTCGGCGACCGTGCCCCCATGGCCTTCTCGGGCACGCTGGTCGCCGCAGGCCAGGGCATCGGCGTGGTGGTGGCGACCGGGGCGGCGACCGAGCTCGGCCGGATCAGCGCCATGCTGGGCGGCGTCCAGCAGCTCACGACACCGCTGCTGCGCCAGATGGACGCCTTCGCCCGGCGGCTGACCGGCGTGATCCTCGGCCTCGCCGCGCTGGTCTTCGCCTTCGCCTGGCTCCTCCGCGGCTATGAGGTCGAGGCGGCCTTCATGGCGGTGGTCGGCATCGCCGTCGCCGCGATCCCGGAGGGGCTGCCGGCTGTGCTGACCATCGCGCTGGCGATCGGGGTGCGCCGGATGGCGGCGCGAAATGCCATCGTGCGGCGCCTGCCGGCGGTCGAGACGCTCGGCGCCGTTTCCGTCATCTGCTCGGACAAGACGGGCACGCTGACGCGCAACGAGATGACCGTCGCCGCGGTGGAGACGGCGCCCGGCCGCTTCGACGTCGCCGGCCCGGGCTACGCCCCGACCGGGGACGTGACGCAGGCGGGGGAGCCGCCCGCGCCCGAGGCCGCCGCGCTGCTAGCGGAACTCGCCCGTGCCGCCGCGCTCTGCAATGACGCGGCGCTGCGCGAGGAGGCGGGCGGCGCATGGGTCGTGGACGGCGATCCGATGGAGGGCGCGCTGCTCGCCTTCGCCGCGCGCGCGGGCGAGCCCGGGGAGGCGGTGCGCCTGCGCCATCCCCGCCGCGACGAGATCCCCTTCGACGCCCGCCACCGCTTCATGGCGACGCTGCATGGCGGCCATGGCCATGCCTTCGCCTGCGTGAAGGGCGCGCCGGAACGGCTGCTGACGATGTGCGCGCGCCAGCGAGTCCCGGGCGGCGATGCGCCGCTCGACGCGGCCGCCTGGCACGCCCGCGCGGAGGCGCTGGCGGCGGGCGGCATGCGCGTCATCGCGATCGCGCTGCGGGAGATGCCGCAGGCGGCCGAGGCGCTCGCGCCCGAGGATGTCGAGGGCGGCCTGACGCTGCTCGGCCTCTGCGGCCTGATCGACCCGCCGCGCGAGGAGGCGGTGGCGGCCATCGCCGACTGCCAAGCGGCCGGGATCCGGGTGAAGATGATCACCGGCGACCATGCCGCGACGGCCGGCGCCATCGCGCGCCAGGTCGGGCTGCGCGGCGCCGGCCTCGTCGTGACCGGCGCCGATCTCGACGCGCTCGACGACGCCACGCTGCGGCAGCGCGCGCGTGAGAGCGACGTCTTCGCCCGCACCAGCCCCGAGCACAAGCTGCGCCTCGTCGGGGCGCTGCAGGCGGAGGGCGCGGTGGTCGCGATGACCGGCGACGGCGTGAACGACGCGCCGGCGCTGAAGCGCGCCGATGTCGGCGTCGCCATGGGCCGCAAGGGCACGGAGGCCGCGAAGGAGGCCGCCGAGATGGTGCTCGCCGACGACAACTTCGCCACCATCGCCGCCGCCGTGCGGGAGGGCCGCACCGTCTACGACAACGTCCAGAAGGTGATCGCCTGGACGCTGCCGACCAATGGCGGCGAGGCGCTGACGGTGGTCGCCGCGATCCTGCTCGGCCTGACGCTGCCGCTGACGCCGGTGCAGATCCTCTGGATCAACATGGTCACCGCCGTGACCCTCGGCCTGGTCCTCGCCTTCGAGCCGGCGGAGGCGGACATCATGCGCCGCCCGCCGCGCGCGCCCTCCGAGCCGCTGCTCTCCGGCTTCCTGGCCTGGCGCGTCGCGCTGGTCTCGGTGCTGTTCACGCTCGGCGCCTTCGCGATCTTCGCCTGGTCGGAATGGCGCGGCCTGTCGCTGGAGGCGGCGCGGACAGCCGTGGTGAACGCGATCGTCGTGCTGGAGATCGCCTATCTCTTCAGCGTGCGCTTCCAGCGCGGGCCGTCCTTCACCTGGCGGGGTGCGATGGGCACGCGCGCGGTGCTGGTGGGGGTCGGCTCGGTGGTCGTGCTGCAACTGGCCTTCACCTACGCGCCGCCGCTCCAGGCGCTGTTCGCGACGCGGCCGCTCGGCCCGGTCGCGGACGGGCTGCCGATCCTCGCCGCCGGCCTGGTGCTGATGCTGGTCCTGGAGGCCGAGAAGGCGCTGCGCCGCCGCCGCGACGCCCGGCGCGTCTGATCGGGGATGACCGCGCTCGCGGGGCTCGCCCCGCTGCTGCTGATCGTCGGGCTGATGGTCGGGCTGCGGTGGGGCGCGGCGCCGGCCGGACTCGCCGGGCTCGCGGCGGCGCTGCCGGTCGCCGTGCTGGTCTTCGGCTGGGAGGGACCGCCCGCGGCCGGCGGCCTCGCCCCCGCGCTGGCCGGCGTGGCGGTGGAGGCCGGCTTCGCGGCCCTGACCATCCTCTGGATCGTCTTCCCCGCGCTCTGGCTGCACGAGCTGCAGCTGGCCTCAGGTGCGACCCGCACGATGCGCGGGGCGCTCGAGCGGCTCTCGGCCGACCCGTGCATCGTGGCGCTGCTGGTCGGCTGGTTCTTCGCCCTCTTCGCCGAGGGCGCGGCCGGCTTCGGCACACCGGTCGCGCTCGCCGCGCCGATCCTCGTCGCCCTCGGCACGCCGCCGCAGCGGGCAGTGGCGCTGGCGCTGGTGGGTCACGCCGTCGGCGTCTCCTTCGGCGCGGTGGGCACGCCCCTGCTGCCCCAGCTTGCCGCGACCGGGCTCGATGCCGGCGCGCTGTCCGGTGCGACGGCGCTGCTGCACGCGGCACTCGGTTGGACGATGGCGCTCGCGCTGCACCGGCTGGCCGCCGAGGGCGGGCCGGGCGCGGGGCCCGGCTGGGCGCTGCTGGCAGCCGCCTGCTTCTTCCTCCCCTATGCCGCAATCGCCGTGCTGGTGGGGCCGGAGCTGCCGACGCTCGGAGGCGCGCTGCTCGGCGGCGGTGCCTTCGCCCTCCTGGCACGGCGGCGCGGGGCGCCGGCGACCGAGGGCGTGTCCGGCCGGACGCTCGGGGCCGCGGTGCTGCCCTATGCCGCCCTGCTCGGCCTGATCCTCTTGACGCGCCTGCTCCCGCCGCTGCGCGAGGCGCTGACGGAGGTCACCCTCTCCTGGACGCTGTTCGACGCCTTCGGCGGGCGCGTCCAGCCGCTCTACCATCCCGGCACGATGCTCGCGCTCGGGCTCGTGGTGGGCGGGCTGCTGCGCGGCACCCCGGCCGGCAGCTTCGCCGCCGCCGCGCGTGCCGCCGCGGTGCGGCTGCCGCCGGTGCTGCTCGCGCTCGCGGCCATGCTGGCGCTGGCGCGGCTGATGGTCCATGCCGGCATCGTCGAGGCGCTGGCCGGGGCCGCGGCGGCCGCGCTCGGCGGCGCCTGGCCGCTGCTGGCGCCGGCGACCGGCGTGCTCGGCACCTTCGTCACCGGCTCCGCCACCGCCTCCAACATCCTGCTCACCGACTTCCAGCGGGCCACCGCCGAGGCGCTCGGCCTGCCCGTCCTGCTGATGGTGGCGGCGCAGGGCTTCGGCGCCGCGGTCGGCAACATCATCTGCCCGCACAACATCGTCGCCGGCGCCGCCACGGTCGGCCTGGCGGGGCGCGAGACAGGGGCGGTGATGCGGCGCACCCTGCCCGCCTGCGCGCTCTATGCCGGACTGGGAGGGCTGCTGGTGCTCGCGCTCGCCCTGGCCGGGGTCTGAAGCGCGCGGAGCGAGCCGCCGCACACCACGCCGCGAGCGTCCGCGCCCGTCCCCTTGACCCGACATTACAGGAAATACATCTGAGCCCCGCGACAGGTCGGGCATCCGCCCGGCCTGCCAGGTGGGACCATGGAACGCGACTGGCGGATCGATCTCTTCCGGGGCCTCGCCCTGGTGATGATCTTCGTCAACCACGTGCCGGACAATCCGCTGACGGCCTTCACCACGGCCGCCTACGGGTTCTCCGACGCGGCGGAGGGCTTCGTGTTGATGGCCGGCATCGCCGCTGGCCTGGTCTTCCTGCGCCGGCTCGAGACGGGCGGGGCGCCGGAGGTCACGGCGCGCGCCTGGCGCCGCGCCTTCGACCTCTACGCCGCGCATCTGCTGACGGTGCTGCTGGCCGCCGCCATCGTGGCTTATGCCGCAAAGGTCGGGGGCGACCCGCGGCTGCTCGGCTGGCTCAACCTCGGGCCCGTCTTCGAGGACACGGCGGCCGCGCTGGTCGGCGTGGTGCTGCTCGGCCACCAGCCGGGCTACCTCAACATCCTGCCGATGTACGTGGTGTTCCTGCTCGCCGTGCCGGCGCTGCTGCCGCTGGCCGCCTCGCGCCCGCGCGCGCTGCTGGCCGGATCCGCGCTGCTCTGGGCCGCGGCGAACCACTGGGACCTCAACCTGCCGCACTACCCGAACGAGGATGGCTGGTACTTCAACCCCTTCGCCTGGCAGTTCCTGTTCGTCATCGGGCTGGTCATCGGCGTGCGGCTGGCGCGCGGGCTGCCGGTAGTGCCGCGGTCCAATGCGCTGCTCACGGCGGCGATCGGCTATCTGCTGCTCGCCCTGGTGGTCAGCCTGGACGAGGAGCTCATCTGGCCGACCCTGCCGCTGCCCTGGTTCACCTATGGGCTCGATAAGACCTGGCTGACGCTGCCGCGGCTGCTGCACGCGCTCGCCCTGGCGCTGGTGCTGGCAAGGCTGCCGGTGGCGGAGCTGCTCGCCGCGCTGGACCGGCGCGGCGTGCTCGTGCTGCTCGGGCGCAATGCGCTGCCGGTGTTCTGCGCCGGCTCGGTGCTCGCGATCGGCGCGCAGGTGGCGCGCTTCGTGCTGGAGGCGGGCGTGGCGCTGGAGCTGGCGCTGGTGCTGGGCGGCATCGCCGCCCAGGTCGGGCTCGCCGCGGCGCTCGCCTGGATGGACGGCGGGCGATCGGCGCGGCTCGCGCGGCCCGCGGCGCAGGGAGGCGTCGGATGAGGCGGCTGCTCCTTCTCCTGGCCTTCCTGCTGCTGCCCGGCCTCGCCCGCGCCGGCACCTGCCCGGGGCCCACGCCCGAGGTCGATCTCGGGGCCGGTCTGCCGCGGCTCGCGGACGCGCTGTCCTCCGGCCGGCCGCTCGCCATCCTCCTCGTCGGGCTCGGCGGCAGTCGGCCCGGCAGCCATGAGGGGCCCTTCGCGCAGACGCTGGCCGGGGCGCTGCAGCATCACCTGCCGGGCCGCGACGTGCGGGTGCAGATCGTCTCCACCACCGGGATGCTGGCGAAGGCGGCGGCCGAGCGCGTCCGCCGCGCCACGACGGAGACGGAGCCGGTGCTGGTGGTCTGGCGCACCGGCCTCGCCGATGCCCTGGCGATGACGGACCCGGCGAAGCTCGGGCTGACGGTGCGGCGCGTTGCCGAATGGCTGACCGCGCAGCAGGCCGACCTCGTGCTGGTGGACCTGGCCTACCATGCCGGCTCGGCGCAGGAGCCGACCTACCGCCGCTACGCCGAGGCGCTCCGCGTCGTCGCCGGTGGCGCGGAGGTGCCGGTCTTCCGCCGCTACGCGATCATGGAGGCCTGGGCGCGCCAGGGTGCCACGCCGCATGCCGCGCTCGGGGAGACCTGCCTCGCCCAGATGCTCGCGGGCGCCCTGTTGCGCCAAGCCCTGCGTTGAGGCACCGCGATGAGTGGTGCCATGTCGTGCCGCCCCGCCTCCCGGAGCGCGCTTCGGGGCAGGCGCCGAAGCGGACGACGGCGACCAGCACGACGGCTTGGTTGGACCGAACCCGATCGGACTGCTGCCCGAGGAGGGCGGTTCGATATAAGCTGATGCGGGCGTTGGCTTACGTCTTGCCGCAACTGGAATTGCGGGATGCGGGGACCCGCATCGGCTTATGCCGAACCGTGCTGAATGGCCGGCAGCGGCAATAGCCGACTGTCGCTTGCCGATCACGGGCCTCTTGCGACGTGCTTCGGCGCCAGATCCGGCATGTTCGCGCTGAAGTGGACCCGGAACTCAGCCGACCGGCTCCACCCCCGGCCTCGCCGGACCGGAGGAGCGGCGCACCACAAGCTCGATCGGCAGTTCGGTCACGCGCGGCGCGTCTTCCCGCGCGCGCCGCTCCAGCACCCGTTGCGCGGCGATCGCGCCGATCCGCGCCGTTGGAATGTGCACAGTGGTCAGCGCCGGCGAGAGATGTGCCGCCATCTCGAGGTTGTCGATGCCGACGACGGAGAGGTGGCCCGGCACCGACAATCCGCGTGACTGGGCTTCCACGAGGCAGCCGACCGCGAGTTGGTCGATGCCGCAGACGATCGCGGTGGGTGGCTCCGCCAGGGCGAGCAGCGCGGAGCAGCCGCCGCGCCCGCCTGCCAGCGTGAAGTCCTGCTCGCTGACCCGCCACTCGGGCAGGTCGAGGCCGCGCGCGGCGAGCGCCTCGCGCACGCCGTCGAGACGCGCGCGCTGGCGGTCGTTGAAGCGCGTCGCGCCGCAGACCACGCCGAGACGCGTGTGGCCAAGGCCGAGGAGATGGTCGGCCGCCAGGCGCCCCGCCGCGCGGTTGTCGACCACAACCGCGTCGAAGCGCGGGTCGCTGCACCAGGTCAGGACAACCGGCACGCCGGCGCCCTCGAGGAGCGCCCACGCCTCGGCCGGGCGCTGCGCGCCGACCAGGATCAGGCCGTCCACGCCACGCGCGAGCAGGCCGCGGATGACGGTCGTCTCGGTGTCCGGGTGGTAGTCCGAGGACGCGACGAGCAGGTGCCGCCCCGCCTCGGCCAGCGTCGCCTGCATGGCCTGGAGACAGCGGGAGAAGATCGCGTTGTCCAGGGTTGGCACCACGGCGGCGACGCCCGCATCGCCGGCGGCTCGTGTTCCGGCACCGGACCAGGCGCCGCCAAGCTCCGCGACGGCCGCGCGCACCCGTCTGCGTGTGTCCGGGCTGACGATGCCGGGCTGGGACAGGGTGCGGGAGGCGGTGGCGAGCGAGACGCCGGCACGGGCGGCGATGTCGGCCAGTCGAGGTCGCTTGTGACGAGACATGACGGCACGATCGCTCTCTCTGAAAATTTTTTCAATCTCCAACTGCGCCTCTTTCCACAGAATTCCTTTGACAGCCCGGATGCGCGCATGAAAGCGTTATGAAAATCTTTCGATAACAAAGCACGAGAGAGGGGCGGTCCTTTGCAGAGCCTGACGCGGTCATCTCGCGGCTTCGGCCCGCTGCGCATCCCGCGCCGCGCGTTGGTCGGCGTCGTGACGATCGGCGCCGCGCTGCTGCTCTGGTGGCTCGCGACGAGCGGGCTGCGCCTGCTCAACCCGCTGCGCCTGCCGAGCCCCCCGGAAGTGTGGGCCGCCTTCACCCAGATCACCTCGGGCGAGGGGTATGGCGGTGCGACGCTCTGGCAACATGCGTTGCAGAGCCTCTGGCTGGTCGCAAAGGGCTTCGCCGTCGCGGTCGTCACCGGCGTCCCCCTCGGCCTGCTGATGGGCTGGAGCCGCCGGGCCGAGACGCTGATCAATCCGATCTTCCTGCTGCTGCGCCCGATCCCCGCCCTCGCCTGGATCCCGCTGGCGATCGTCTGGTTCGGCCTCGGCGATGCCGGCAAGGTCTTCGTGATCTGGCTGACCGCCTTTGTCCCTTCCGTCATCAACGCCTTCACCGGCGTGCGGAACGTGGACCCCGTGCTGATCGCCGCGGCCCGCACGCAGGGCGCCTCGACGGCGCAGGTGATCCGCCACGTCGTGATCCCGGGCTCCATGCCGCTGATCTTCACCGGGCTTCGCCTGTCGCTGCAGGCGAGCTGGACGACGCTGGTCGCGGCCGAACTCGTCGGCGCCTTCTTCGGCCTGGGCCGCGTGCTGAACGTGGCGGGGCAGGACATCTTCCCGGGCATGATCCTGGTCGGCATGGCGGCGGTGGCGGTCTGCGGCGCCGCGACGACCTGGCTTCTCGGCCGCGTGGAGCGACGCGTGCTGAGCTGGCGCCCGGCGGTCTGAGGGGAGGCGCGGCGATGGCAAAGCGGCGGGACCGCAACTTCCTCGGCCCGTCCGGCACCTCGCTCGGCCTCGGTGAATTCTGGGCCCTGACGCTGGCGGGGTTCGCGCTGTTCTTCGCGGTCTGGGCGGGTGTCGCCGCGTCTGGCTGGCTGCCGCCGAACCTGCTGCCCTCGCCCACCACGGTGTGGGAGACGCTGGTGCGGCTCTGGCGCCAGCCCTTCGCTGGCCATGTCTATTCGGAGCACCTCACTGCCTCGATCGGCCGCTTCCTGATGGGCTGGGCGCTGGCGGTCGGCATCGGCATCCCGCTCGGGCTGTTGATGGGCTGGTACCGGTTGCTCGACGAGATCGTCACGCCGCTCTTCGACGCGATGCGCTTCGTGGCGCCGCTGGCGTGGGTGCCACTGGCCGCGCTCTGGTTCGGCACCGGCATCGGAGGGCCGCTGCTGATCATCTTCGTCGGCGCCTTTGCCCCCTGTGTCATCAGTGCGTATCGCGGCGCGCGGCTGGTGGAGACGCGCCTGGTGGAAGCGGCTCAGACGCTCGGCGCCTCCTCCCGCCAAGTCATGGTGCATGTGCTGATCCCGGGCGCCCTGCCCTCGATCATCTCGGGGCTGCGCGTCTCCGCGGGGCTCGGCTGGCAGTCGCTGGTGGGTTCGGAACTCATCGTGGTCGGCGCCGGCCTCGGCTACCTCATGGTGCAAGGCCAGGGGAACCTCAACACCTCGGTCGTCATCGCCGGGATGGTCGGCATTGGCGTCGTCGGCTTCGCTATCGACGTGGTGCTGCGCGCCATCGAGGCGGCGTTCAGGAAGCGCTGGGGGCAGGCATGAGCGCGGACATGGACATGCGTGCCATGCGGCCCGCCGCGCTTCAGGAGGGCCGAGGCCGCGCATGCGGCCCGCGGCAAGTGCGGCACGCCGCAGGCGTGCCTTCAGCACGACGCGTTTGAGGGCCGGAAACCATGAGCGAGATCGTCTTCGAGGGCGTCACGCGGCGCTTCCCGCTGCCGAAGGGCGGCGAGTTCCTCGCCATCGACCGCATCGACCTGCGGATCGAGGAGAAGGAGTTCGTCGCGATCGTCGGCCCCTCCGGCTGCGGCAAGACGACGCTGATGCGCATGGCCGCCGGCCTCGACTTCCCCACCGACGGCCGCGTGCTGGTCGGCGGCAAGGAGGTGAAGGGGCCCGGCCCGGAACGGGCCGTGGTCTTCCAGCAATTCGCCCTGCTGCCCTGGAAGACCGTGCGCGAGAACATCGGCTTCGGCCTGATGTGCAAGGGCACGCCGGCGGCCGAGGCCGAGGCCGCCATCGCCCGCTACGTCGAGCTGATGGGGCTCTCCGGCCACGAGGACAGCTTCCCCCATCAGCTGTCGGGGGGGATGCAGCAGCGCGTGGCCATCGCGCGCGCCTATGTCATGCAGCCGGCAGCCCTGCTGATGGACGAGCCCTTCGGCGCGCTGGACGCGCAGACACGCATCGTCATGCAGGAGGAGCTGGTGCGGCTCGCACGACGCAACCCGCGCACCGTCATCTTCATCACCCATGCGGTGGACGAGGCGATCTACCTCGCCGACCGCGTCGTGGTCATGGGCCGCAAGCCCGGCCGAATCATCGAGACGATCGACATCAGGCCACTGCGCGCCGAAGGCGAGTGGGAGGACATGCCGATCGAGGAGGTGATGGACACGCCCGCCTTCACGCACATGCGCAGCCGCATCTGGAAGCTGCTCAAGGCGCGCGAGCAGGAGAAGCCGGCGCACCCCGCCCCGGCACCGGCGCCCGTGCCCGCCGAGTGACACAAGCAAGGAGAGACAGACGCATGTATCGCAGGACCCTTCTCGCGACCGCCGGCGCGATCCTCGCCGCGCCGTCCATCGTGCGCGCCCAGCAGCTGACCCGGCTGAACATCTCGCTGCAGCCGGCGCTCTACTCGATGTTCCCGCTGCACCTCGCCACCGAGCAGGGCTGGTGGCGCCAGATGGGGATCGAGCCGAACTTCTCCTCCTTCCCCGCAGGCCCGCCGCAGATCGCCGCCGCCGCCGCAGGCACCTGGGACGTCGGCATCACCGGCTCCGCCCCCGGCGTGCTCGGCGCGGCGCGCTTCAACATCCGCACCATCGCCATCTCGAACGACGAGAGCGCGACCAACGTGCTGATGGTACGCGCGGCCGATGCCGCCGCGCTGCGCGCCAACCCGGCCAGCCTGCGCGGCCAGCGCATCCTGATCACCGTCAACACCACCGTGGACTACGTGCTGCAGAACTGCCTCTCCCGCTGGGGCCTCGGGCGCGGCGACGTGCAGGTGGTGAACCTGAACCAGGCGCAGATCCTCTCGGCCTTCTCGACCGGCGAGGGCCGCGTCGCGGGCCTCTGGGCGCCGAACATCTACACGGCGGAGGAGCGGATGAACGCCGTGCCTTTCTGCTCGGGCAGCGACGCGGGCGCCATCGTGCCGTCCAACGTGATCGTCCGCGACGAATTCCTGCGCACGAACCCGGACATGGTGGCGCGCTACCTCGCCGTTTTCCTGCGGGGCATCGCCTGGACCAAGGCGAACACCGACGCCGCCGTGCAGTCCATGAACCGCTTCTACCAGGCCGGCGGCGTCACCGTGTCGGAGGCCGCGCTGCGCGCCGAGATCGCGCGCCGTCCGACCTTCACCCTCGAGGAGCAGCTGCGGCTGATGGACCGCAGCGCTGGCCCGTCGCAGGCGGATCGCTGGTACGAGGGGCTGTCCGCCTTCCTCGCGCAGGTCGGCACGGTACAGAACCCGCCGGCGCCCTCGGCCTATCTGATGGACGACGTGCTGAAGCGAATCGCCGCCGATCCGCGCCTGCGTGCCTTCGCGATGAACCAGCTGGCCTCGTGAGAGTGGCGGGCGGGACGTCCTGGCGCCCCGCCCACCCGCATCCATGCCCCCAGGCCCCGTCATCCGCAACGGCTTCTCACTGGCGGCGCCGAAACGAGCGGGGCTGAGGCCCCGCAGGGAACGCAACAATGGCGATCGAGTATCTCAAGCGCGCGACGCGCACCGCCGAGGACACCACCGCCGAGGCCCGGCCCACGGTCGAAGCCATGCTGGCCGGGATCGCCGCGCGCGGCGAGGCAGCGGTTCGCGACTACGCCGCGAAGCTCGACAACTGGCACGGCGACATCGTCGTCACCGCGGAGGAAGCCGACCGCCGCGCCGCCGAGGTGCCGGCCGCGCTGCGCCGCGACATCGACTTCGCCGTGGACCGCGTGCGCCGGTTCGCGGAGGCGCAGCGCGCCAGCGTGCAGGACTTCGAGGTGGAGCTCTCGCCCGGCGTCGTCGCCGGGCAGAAGCTGGTGCCGATGGCGGTGGCCGGCTGTTACGTGCCGGCCGGCCGCTACGCCCACATCGCCTCGGCCTATATGGGCGTCGCGACCGCCAAGGCCGCGGGTGTGCCCACCGTGATCGCCTGCTCCGGCCCGCGCGGCGGGACGGGCATCCATCCGGCCGTGCTCTACGCGCTGCGCCGCGCCGGGGCGGATGCGATCCTCACGCTCGGCGGCGTGCAGGCGATCGCGACGCTCGCCCACGGTCTCTTCACCGGAAAGCCGGCCGACATCGTGGTCGGCCCCGGCAACAAGTTCGTCGCGGAGGCGAAGCGGCAGATCTACGGCAAGGTCGGCATCGACGTGTTCGCCGGCCCGTCGGAGGTCGCGGTGATCGCGGATGCCACCGCCGACCCGGAAGTTGTCGCGGTGGACCTGGTGGCGCAGATGGAGCACGGGCACGAGAGCCCGGGATGGCTGATCGCGACCGACCGAGCGCTGGCCGAGGCGGTGATGCGCCGCGTGCCGGAGCTGGTGGCAGCCCTTCCGCCCACCGCGCGCGACGCCGCCGGCGCCGCCTGGCGCGACTTCGGCGAGGTGGTGCTGTGCTCGACGCGGGAGGAGGCGGTGGAGGTCTCCGACCGCTACTGCTGCGAGCACCTGCAGGTTCAGACGGCCGATCCCGCCTGGTGGCTGGCGAACCTCCGCAACTACGGCTCGCTCTTCCTCGGCGAGGAGACGACGGTGGCCTTCGGCGACAAGGCGACAGGCCCGAACCACATCCTCCCGACCAAGGCGGCGGGACGCTATTCGGCCGGGCTTTCGGTGCACAAGTTCCTCAAGCCGCTCTCCTGGCAGCGCATGACGCGCGATGGCTCGCGCGAGGTCGCGCTCGCCACCGCGCGCATCAGCCGTGCGGAGGGGATGGAGGCGCATGCGCGCTCCGCCGACATCCGCCTCGCCCGCTACTTCCCGACCGAGCGCTTCGACCTCGGCGAGCCGGTGACGGGCTGATGCCGGCCGACCTCGGCAAGCCGCGGCTCACCCTCGACCTCGGCGCGCCGCCGCCGGTCCCGGAGGAAGGGATTGCGGCGGCCGAGGCCGTGCTCCGCTCCGGCTGGACCCACCGCTACGGGGAGACGCTGGGGGACGCCTCGGAAGCCGCGCTGCTGGAGGCGGAGTTCGCCGCGCATCTCGGCTCGCGCTACTGCGTCGCGGTCAATTCCTGCGGCAGCGCGATGTTCCTGGCGCTGGTCTGCACCGGGGTCAGGCCCGGCGACAAGGTGCTGATGAATGCCTTCACCCTGGCCCCCGTCCCCGGCGCGGTCGCGCATGCCGGGGCCGAGCACGTGCTGGTGGAGGTCACGCCCGAGCTCGTCATCGACCTCGACGACTTGGCCCGCAAGGCGCAGGCGAGCGGCGCGCGGCACCTGCTTCTCTCGCACATGCGCGGGCACATCGCCGACATGGCGCGGCTGATGGCGCTCTGCAACCAGCTCGGCGTGACGGTCATCGAGGACTGTGCGCACACCATGGGCGCGGGCTGGGCGGGACGCCCGACAGGCACCTTCGGCCAGGTCGGCTGCTTCTCCCTGCAGGCCTACAAGCACATCAACGGCGGCGAAGGCGGGCTGCTCGTCACGGACGACGAGGACGTCGCGGCGCGCGCCGTCCTCTATTCCGGCAGCTACATGCTCTATCGCCAGCATCGCGCGCGGCCGGCCGACGAGGTATTCGCCCGCTGGAAGGACGTGACGCCGAACTACTCGATGCGCATGTCGAACCTCGTCGCCGCGGTGGCGCGCCCGCAGATCAGGCTGCTCGCGGAGCGCGCGCGGGTCTGGAACGACCGTTACGGCCGCCTCGCCACGCTGCTTGGCGCCATCCCCGGCATCCGCCTTCCCGACCGGCCGCAGGAGGAGGAGTTCGTGCAGAGCTCCATCCAGTTCGCGGTCGCCGGGCTGGATGAGGCTGCCTTCGCCCGCTTCCTTGTCGGCTGCAGGGCGCGCGGCGTCTATCTCAAATGGTTCGGCGCGCGCGAGGCGGAGGGCTACACCAGCGTATCCGGCCAGTGGCGCTACCTTGCCGATCCGCATACGCCGCCGGCCACGGAAGCGTTGCTGGAGCGGCTCTGCGACATGCGCATCCCGCTGACTCTGACCGAAGCGGACTGCAAAACGATCGGGCACGTCGTGGCGGCGGAGCTCGCAACGGCAAGGAGCGGCTGAGATGTTCGACCTGCTGATCCGCGGTGGCGAGATCCTGGACGGCACCGGCGCGCCGGCCCATCGCGGCGACGTGGCGGTGCGCGACGGCCGCATCGTGGCGATCGCCTCCGACCTGCCGGCCGAGACGGCGCAGGACGTGCTGGACGCCGGCGGCATGGCCGTGGCGCCCGGCTTCATCGACATCCATACCCATTCCGACTTCGTGCTGCTGGTGGACGGCCGCGCCAACAGCCAGGTGCACCAGGGCGTCACGCTGGAGGTGATCGGGCAGTGCGGCTTCTCCTGCGCGCCGTTCACCGGGGCGATGTCGCCGCGCCAGCTCATCGGCTTCCATGACGCCGGCGTGGACGTCAACTGGCGCAGCTTCGGGGAGTATCTCGACCGGCTCGATGGCGCAGGTCTCGGCGTCAATGTCGCCGCGATGGTCGGCCACGGCGCGCTCCGGCAGGCGATCAAGTGCGACGCCGTCGACCCGACCACGCCGGACGAGCTGCGTGCCATGCAGCGCCTAGCGGAGGAGGCCTTCGACGCAGGCGCCTTCGGCTTCACCACCGGGCTCGAATACTTCCCCGGCAGCATCGCGCCGATGGAGGAGGTGGTCGGGCTCTGCGAGGTCTGCGCACGGCGCGGCGCACTCTACGCCACGCATGTGCGCAACCGCGACGTCCACTACGACCTCGGCTTCACCGAGGCGGTGGCGACGGCGCGCAGCGCCGGCGCAAGGCTGCAGATCTCCCACATCCAGCCGAAATACGGCGCGCCCCCGCAGGCGATGGCGCATACGCTCGAGTTGCTCGACCGCGCGCGGCGCGAGGGCGTCGATGCCGCCTTCGACGTGATCCCGCATGACTGGAATCACACCTCCGTCGTCTCCTCCCTGCCGGCCTGGGCGCGGGAAGGCGGACCGGCTCGGCTGCTGGAGCGGCTGCGCGACCCGGCGCAGCGCGAGGCGATGAAGCACAACCCGCGGCCGATGTGGCGGCTCGTCTCCGAGCGGCGCTGGGACCGCATCGCGCTGCTGCGGTCGAACGCCAATCCCGGTCTCGTCGGCATGACCTTCCGCGAGATCGGTCTCCGGCGGAATGCCGATCCGATGGACGCCGTCCTCGACCTGCTCGCCGAGGAGGGGGAGGCGCTCGGCAGCCTCATGTGGACCTCCTCCGGCTTCGACGAGGCCGATATCCGGCTCTGCCTCGAGCAGGCGGAATGCGCGGTGATGTCGGACACCAAGGCGCTGAACCGCGACGGCCCCCTCGCCGAGACGATCGGCTCGCTCTCGGGTTACGGATGGGTGGCGCGTCTGCTGGGCCACTATGTGCGCGACGAGGGCGTGCTGACGCTGCCAGAGGCGATCCGGCGCATCACCTCGCTGCCGGCCGCGCGGCTGGGCCTTTCCGATCGCGGTCGGATCCGGCCCGGCGCGGCGGGGGACCTCGTCGTCTTCGATCCTGCCGCCGTGCGCGACGTCAGCGATGTCCGCGAGCCTCGGCGGCACCCCGAGGGCTTCCGGCATGTGGTGCTCGGCGGGATCCCCACGCTCCGCGACGGTCGCCGCACCGACGCAAATCCCGGCCGCGTCATCCGCCGCGCCGGCTGAACCAGGGAGGAAGAAGGTCATGGCTAGCTTCGCATTCGGACGCCGCGCCGCGCTGGCGCTGCCGGCGCTCGCCGCGCTGCCCGCCCGCGCCCAGGGCGCGACGCTGACGATCGGCGTCGGCGCGCCCGTCACCTCCATCGACCCGCATTTCTTCAACGCCTCCTTCAACAGCGCCGTCGCCTCGCACATCTTCGACCGCCTGACCGAGCGCACGCCGGATGCACGGCTGGTGCCGGGGCTCGCGGAGAGCTGGCGCGCCGTCTCCGACACCGTCTGGGAGTTCCGCCTGCGTGACGGCGTGCGCTGGCACGACGGACGGCCGTTCACGGCGGACGACGTCGCCTTCACCATCGAGCGGGCGCCGAGGGTGCCGAACAGCCCGGGCGGCTTCGGCGTCTATCTGCGCGCCATCACGCGGACCGAGATCGTGGATGCGCGTACCATCCGCCTGCACACCGCCCGGCCGCACCCGATCATGCCGAGCGACCTCGCCTTCATTCCAATCATCGCCCGGCATGTGGCCTCGGACGCTTCCACCGAGGACTTCAACAGCGGCCGCGCGGCGATCGGCACGGGCCCGTACCGCTTCGTCTCCTTCCGGGCCGGCGACCGGATCGAGCTGGTTCGGAACGATACCTACTGGCGTACGCCGGAGCCCTGGTCGCGCGTGTCCTACCGGATGATCACCAACGACAGCGCACGCCTCGCCGCCGTGCTGGCCGGCGACGTGGACGTGATCGACCAGGTGCCCTCGGCGGATGTCGAACGGGTGCGGCGCGAACGGCGCGTGGAGCTGGCCGAGACGCTCGGCGCGCGGCTGATCTTCCTCGGCCCTGACTTCTCGCGGCGCGAGGCGCCGGTCTTCACCACCGACAACGAGGGCCGTCCGCTTGCCACCAACCCGCTGCTGGATCTGCGCGTGCGCCGCGCCCTCTCGCTGGCGATCGACCGCACGGCTCTGGCCGAGCGCGTGATGGAGGGAACGGCGCGGCCGGCGGGGCAGTGGCTGCCCCCCGGGCCGCCCGGCCACAACCCGGCGGTGCCAGCACCGCCGCATGACCCGGACGCAGCGCGCCGCCTGCTGGCCGAGGCCGGCTTCCCCAACGGATTCCGCATCACGCTGCACACGCCGAACGACCGTTATCCGAATGACGGCCGCACCGCCCAGGCGATCGCGCAGATGTGGACGCGCGTCGGCGTACGGACCGAGGTGGGGCCGATGCCCTGGGCCACCTTCCCGGGCCGGGCGGCGCGGCAGGAATTCGCGATGCACCTGATCGGCTGGGGTTCCTCCGCCGGCGACCCGATCGGCGCGCTGATGAACGTGGTCGGCACCTTCGACCGGGCCCGCTTCCTCGGTGCGGTCAACCATCACCGCTACTCCAATCCCGCCTTGGACGCGCTCGTGGAACGCGCTCTGGTGACGATGGATGACGCCGCGCGAGATGCCATGCTGCGCGACGCGGTGCGCATGGCGGCCGAGGACGTCGCTGTCATTCCGCTCTACAACCTGGTCAATGTCTGGGCGACGCGGCGCGGCCTGCGCATCGTCCCGCGGCTCGACGAGCGGACGCTGGCGATGGATATCCGCCCGGCATGAGCAGGCTGGCCTCCCTGTTCTCGCTCGGCGGACGCGCCGCGCTCGTCACCGGCGGCAATTCCGGGTTGGGGCTCGCCATCGCGCGAGCGCTCGGCCTGGCGGGTGCGCGCGTCCTGCTCTGCGCGCGGCGTGTCAGCGAACTTGAAGAGGCGGCGCGGTCGCTGCGCGCCGAGGAGATCGCCGCCGAGATCGTGCCGGCCGATCTTGCCGCAGCCGATGCGGCGGAGCGGGTTACGGCGCAGCTCGCGGCGCTGGACGTCTCGCCCGACATCCTGGTCAACGCCGCCGGTGTGAATCTACGCCAGCCCTTCGCGGAGGTCACCGCGGAGGCCTTCGACCTGCACATGGCGCTGCATCTCCGCGCGCCCTTCCTGCTGGTGCAGAAGCTCGCCCCCGCCATGGCGGCGCGTGGCTGGGGACGGGTGATCAACATCGCCTCGCTGCAATCCTTCCGCGCCTTCCCCGACAGCGCGCCCTACGGCGCCGGCAAGGGCGGCATCGCGCAGCTGACGCGCGCCATGGCCGAGGCCTGGTCGCGCCACGGCATCACCTGCAACGCCATCGCGCCCGGCTTTTTCCCCACGCCGCTGACCGCGCCGGTCTTCGCCGATGCCGAGCGCGCGGCGCAGCTCGCCGCGCAGACCTGCATCGGCCGCAACGGCCGGCTCGAGGATCTGCGCGGTGCCGCCGTCTTCCTGGCGTCCGACGCCTCCGCCTATGTCACCGGCGAGGTGCTGGCGGTGGATGGCGGCTTCCTGGCCAAGTGAGGGACCGCTCGTGAAAGCGCTCGTGCAGACCGCGCCGAACATCCTGGTCTATCGCGACGAACCCGACCCAGCGCCGGTGCCCGGCGAGGCGATCGTCAGCGTCGAGGCAGTCGGCATCTGCGGCTCCGACATGCACGCGATCCACGGCCACGACGCGCGCCGGCCGACGCCGATCATCCTCGGCCACGAGGCGGCAGGACGTGTACTGACCGGTCGCTTCGTCGGGCGCCGCGTCGCGGTGAACCCGCTGGTCGTGCCACCGGACTGCCCCTTCGCGCGGGAGGGCCGCCCGCATCTCTCGCCACGGCGTGAGATCCTCTCCATGCCGCCGCGCCCCGGCGCCTTCGCCGAGTTGGTGCGCGCGCCGGAAGAGAACCTTGTCGAGATCCCGGAGGACATGCCGGCGTTGCAGGCCGCGCTCGCCGAGCCGGTGGCGGTCAGCTTCCACGCCGTTCATCACGGTGCGCGGCTGCTCGTCCGTCCACTGCCGGCCGCGCGCTGCCTGGTGCTGGGCGGCGGCGCCATCGGCCTGGCCGCGGCGCTGGTGCTCATCCAGGCCGGCGCCGGCGAGGTCTGGCTGCTCGAGCCGAATGCCGAGCGCCGCGCGACGGCGGAGCGCGCGGGCGTGACGCTCGCACGTGCTCCCTCGGACGGGCCGGAGGGCGGCTCCTGCGACCTCATCCTCGATGCGGTCGGCGCCGCCGCGACACGCGCGAGCGCCAGCCAGCTGGCACGCCCCGGCGGCGTGATCGTGCATGCCGGCCTGCTCCCCGGCGCGGAGGGCCTCGACGTGCGGCGGCTCACGCTGCAGGAGATCACATTCACGGGCACCTACTGCTACACGCCTGAAGAGTTCAGCACGGTCGTGCGCCTGCTTGCCGCCGGGCGGCTCGGTGCGCTCGACTGGCTTGAGGCACGGCCGCTCGCCGAAGGTGCGCGCGCGGTCGCCGACATCGACGCCGGCGTGGTCGCGGCAGCCAAGCTCGTGCTGATCCCCTGACGACCCGAGGGACCGTCCCGTGAACCTCGCCCGTTTCCCCCGCATCCGACTCGGCCACGGCCCGACTCCGCTCGAGCCGATGGAGCGGCTCTCCGACAGGCTCGGCGGCCCGCGCCTCTGGATCAAGCGCGACGACTGCACGGGCCTGTCCACCGGCGGAAACAAGACGCGCAAACTGGAATACCTGATGGCCGACGCACTGGCGCAAGGCGCCGACATCGTCATCACGCAGGGCGCGACGCAGTCGAACCATGCGCGCCAGACCGCGGCAGCCTGCGCGAAGCTTGGCCTGGCCTGCCACATCCTGCTCGAGGACCGCACCGGCTACCGCGACGCGGCCTACACGCAATCGGGAAACGTGCTGCTCGACAAGCTGCACGGCGCGAGCATCGAGCGGCGACCGGGCGGGGCCGACATGCCGGCGGAGATGGAGAAGGTCGCCGGGCGGCTGCGCGCCGAGGGACGCCGCCCCTATGTGATCCCGGGCGGCGGGTCGAACCCGGTGGGCGCGCTGGGCTACGTCACCGCGGCGCTGGAACTGGTGAACCAGGCGGCCGAGATCGGCCTGTGCGTGGATCACCTGGTGCACGCCACCGGCAGCGCGGGGACGCAGGCCGGGCTGGTGGCGGGCCTTGTCGCGCTGAACAGCCGCATCCCCGTGCTCGGCATCGGCGTGCGCGCACCGCGCGAGAAGCAGGAGGCCAACGTGCTCGCGCTCGCGCAGCGCACCGCGGCGCATCTCGGCCTGCCCGACGGCACGGTGCGCGCGGAGCATGTGGCGGCGAATTGCGACTATGTCGGCCAGGGCTACGGCATCCCGACCCAGGGCATGGTCGAGGCCATCATGCTCGTTGCCGAGACGGAGGGCGTCCTGCTCGATCCCGTCTATTCGGGGAAGGGCATGGCGGGGCTGATCGACCTGATCCGGAAGGGGCGCTTCCGACAGGACGAGAACGTGGTGTTCCTACACACCGGCGGAGCGGTCGCGTTGTTCGGCTATCCGGACGCCTTCGACCTCCCCGCCGAGGCGGCTTGAAACCATGCGCAGAACGAAACCAGGAGAGCGGATGTGACCATTCACTTTGTTGTTCATGATGAGGGTGACAGCGTGGGGGTGGTGGTAGTGGAGGGTTTGCGGTCTGGTCAGCGGCTGAATGGCTGGATCATGGACCAGGACCGGATGGTTGAGTTCG
>Ga0164290_1001531_pt1 | contig 31294 bp, 34 predicted proteins | sample Micstemetagenome_FD_108782 | JGI IMG/M metagenome (GOLD analysis project Ga0164290, IMG submission 108782) | Contaminated culture microbial community from soil near Moab, Utah, USA - Microcoleus steenstrupii SON62 (Illumina Assembly) | ecosystem: Environmental > Terrestrial > Soil > Soil crust...
AGCTTGGCCATGTTGCTTTGCCAACTGCGCGACTTCGCCTTGAGCCCTCAGGCTTGCCACACCCTGCTCCTACGCCTCGGAGTTCGCGAGTGAAAACCGGGGAAACGTCAGGGGTCAGGGTGGGGGCCCGCTCAAACCGCTGCCGCGATCGCCTTCCCCATGTCTTCGGTGCTCGCGGTCCCACCTACATCCGGAGTACGCGGACCTTCCGCCAACACCTTTTCGATCGCACTCACGATCGCCACCGCCGCCTGGCGGTGCCCCAGGTGCTCCAGCATCATCGCCCCCGACCAGATCTGCCCAACCGGGTTGGCGATCTTCTTCCCGTAGATGTCCGGTGCGGACCCATGGACCGGTTCGAACAGCGACGGGAACTTCCGCTCCGGATTGATGTTGCCCGACGGCGCAACGCCGATGGTGCCGGCGGTCGCCGGACCGAGATCGGAGATGATGTCGCCGAACAGGTTGGAGGCGACGATCACGTCGAAGCGCTGCGGGTTCAGCACGAGCTGGATGGTGAGACCGTCGATGTGGTACTGGCTGGTCTTCGCGTCCGGATACTGCTCCGCCATGGCGGCGAAGCGCTCGTCCCAGTAGGGCATGGTGATGGAGATGCCGTTCGACTTGGTGGCGGAGGTCACCAGCTTGCGCGGCCTCTGCATCGCCAGGTCGAAGGCGAACTTCATGATCCGGTCCACGCCCTTGCGCGTGAAGATCGACTGCTGCATCGCCATCTCGCGCTCGGTGCCCTCGAACAAACGGCCGCCGACCGCTGAGTATTCGCCTTCGGTGTTCTCGCGCACCACGTAGTAGTCGATGTCGCCCAGCTTGCGACCGGCCAGCGGGCAGGCAATGCCCGGCAGCAACCGTACCGGCCGCAGGTTCACGTACTGATCGAAGCCACGGCGGAACAGGATCAGCGAATCCCACAGCGACTTGTGGTCGGGGACCTTCGCGGGCCAGCCGGTGGCCCCGAAGAAGATGCAGTCATGGCCGCCGATCCTGTCGCGCCAGTCGGGTGGCATCCACCAGCCGTGACGATCGTAGTTGTCGCAGCTCCAGTCGAAGTGATCGAACGCGAGGTCGATACCGAACTTGCGCGCCGCCGCGTCGACGACGCGCACGCCCTCGGGCATCACTTCCTTGCCGATGCCGTCACCGGCGATGACGGCGATGCGGGCTTTGCTCATGAACGGCTCTCCGGACAGGGAAAGCACCGCAGTGTAGCCGCATCCGGTGCGGGTCGACCTCGTTTAAGCAGCGGTTGACGGCCATCATCATTTCCATGATCATGGAAATATGGAAACGATAGATGCGGTCTCCGCCCTCGCAGCGCTCGCCCAGGCTACGCGCCTGGACATCTTCCGCCTGCTCGTGCAGCAGGGCGCGTCAGGACTCGCCGCCGGCGAGATCGCTGCGGCGCTGGGTCTCGCGCCCGCGACCCTGTCGTTCCACCTCAAGGAACTGGCAAATGCCGGGCTCGTCACTGCACGGCAGGACGGTCGGTTCATCTACTACTCGGCAGACTACGCGACGATGAACCGCCTGCTCGCGTACCTCACCGAGAACTGTTGCGCAACAGATGGCACGGCCTGCGCGCCGGGTGCCGTTTGCGCACCTGCGGCAAAACCTCGCAGCACTTCACGAAAGGTCAGACGATGAAACGCTTCCACGTCCATGTGGCGGTCGAGGATCTCGCCGCCAGCACCCGTTTCTATTCCGCCCTGTTCGGGCTGAGCCCGACCGTGTTGAAGGACGACTATGCGAAATGGCAACTCGACGACCCCCGTGTGAACTTCGCGATTTCGCGACGGGGCAGTCCCGCGGGCCTGAATCACCTCGGCATCCAGACCGACGATGACGCGGAACTGGAGCTGCTGAAGGCACAGCTCGCGCGGGCGGAAGTGGCTGCGGTCGCCGAGCAAGGTGTGGCCTGCTGCTATGCACGCTCGAACAAGTACTGGGTGACGGACCCCACGGGCATCGCTTGGGAGACGTTCCATACCCTCGGCGACGTGCCGACCTTCGATGGCACATCCGGGGACGAGGCCAAAGCAGCTGCCTGCTGTACACCCGCCGTCGCCGCGCCGGCGAAGATCGAGGTGCGCTCACGCACCCGCACCGAGGTTTGACCCGATGCCTGCGGCTGCACCTGCTCCCGTGCTGAGCGTGTTGTTCCTCTGCACGGGCAATTCCGCACGTTCGATCCTCGCTGAAGCGCTGCTCGCGAACTTCGGCAAGCCCCGCTTCCGCGCGTTCAGCGCAGGCAGCCATCCGACGGGGACAGTCCATCCGTTGGCGCTCGACATCCTGAGCAAGAATCGGCTGGTGACCGAAGGACTGCGCAGCAAGAGCTGGGAGGAGTTCGCCCAACGCGGTGCGCCGCCGCTCGACTTCGTGTTCACGGTCTGCGACAACGCAGCCGGTGAAATATGTCCGGTGTGGCCCGGGCAGCCGATCACGGCCCATTGGGGTGTCGAAGATCCGGCTGCGGTAGAGGGTGAAGAAGCCGTCCGGCGCCGGGCGTTTCTCAACGCCTACACGGTCCTGCGCACGCGCATACAGCTGTTCGTGAACCTCCCGTTGGCGTCGCTCGACCGGCTCGCCCTCACCCGACGCCTGAGCGACATAGGACGCTCGTGAGCGACTCCGCTGTCGACGTCTTTGCAAGACCGTCGCTCGCCGTGGTCAAGCGGTTGCTCGCCGATGCAGGGCTGCCCACGGCCGACCTCGCACACCGGCATCTCGAGACCTTCTTCGGCGTCGGATCGCCGGAGGCGCCTGACGGCGTGGTGGGCGTGGAACTGCACGGCGACAGCGCGCTCCTGCGTTCGCTCGTGGTCGTTCCAGCCGCGCGCGCACGGGGTTTGGGCAAGGCACTGATAGGCGCTGCCGAGCGTTATGCACGCTCCGCAGGGGCTACCGACATCTGTCTGCTAACCAACACCGCGGAGCGATACTTCGAGACACTGGGGTACGAACGCGCCGACCGCACCGTCGCGCCCAAAGCGATCCTGCAAACGGACCAGTTCGCATCGCTGTGCCCGGCCAGTGCGACGTTCATGCACAAGCGCTGCGCGCCCACCGCCTGAAGCTCCGGCACCGGCGATGACGCTGTTCGAACGCTGGTTGAGCCTCTGGGTCGGGCTGTGCATCGCCGGAGGAATCGCCGTCGGCCACTTGCTTCCTGGTCCGGTACGGGTCGTCGGCGCGATGGAGGTGGCGCACGTGAACCTGCCCGTCGGCGCCCTGATCTGGCTGATGATCGTGCCGATGCTGCTCAGGGTCGATTTCGGTGCGCTCGGCCAGATCCATCGGCACGCCCGCGGCATCGGCGTCACGCTGTTCGTGAACTGGCTGGTGAAACCGTTCTCGATGGCGCTGCTCGCGTGGTTTTTCGTCAAGCAACTGTTCGCATCATGGCTGCCCGCCGAGCAACTCGACAGTTACGTGGCCGGACTGATCCTGCTGGCGGCAGCGCCCTGCACAGCGATGGTGTTCGTCTGGAGCCGGCTCACCCGTGGCGATCCGTTGTTCACGCTGTCGCAGGTGGCCCTCAACGACACGATCATGATCTTCGCGTTCGCACCGCTCGTGGGTCTGCTGCTCGGTATGGCGTCAATCGTCATTCCCTGGGCTACCCTGCTAACGTCGATGATTTTCTATATCGTAGTGCCCGTGATTGCGGCGCAGGCTTGGCGTCGCGTCGTGCTGGCGCGGGGGGGACCGGCTGCTCTGGATTCGCTGCTCGCGCGACTGCAGCCCTGGTCGATCAGCGCGCTGCTGCTCACGCTCGTCCTGCTCTTCGCTTTTCAGGGCGACCGCATCCTGGAGCAGCCTCTGGTCATCGCACTGCTCGCAGTGCCGATCGTCATTCAGGTCATATTCAACGCCGCGCTCGCATACGGTCTCAACCGCTGTGTTGGGGAGCAACACAGCGTCGCCTGCCCATCCGCGCTGATCGGCGCTTCGAACTTCTTCGAGTTGGCCGTGGCAGCCGCGATCAGCCTGTTCGGTTTCGAGTCCGGAGCCGCGCTCGCCACCGTGGTCGGCGTGTTGATCGAGGTGCCGGCAATGTTGCTCGTGGTTCGCGTGGTGAACGCGACGCGTGACTGGTACGAGCTCGGAATTACATCGCCGCCAGGACGTCGTACCCCGTGAGGATGTAGGTCTTCCCCCCGGGGAAGTCGCGCACCAGCACGGCCGGGCTCTCCGGCATGATCATAGGTGCGAGCAGCGGCACCGGCGTCTCGATGTCCACGTATCGGAACGGCGGCCCCATGATGGAGCGCACCGACGCCGTGCGCGTCTTCGGATCCTTCACGATGGACGCGTAGGCGTGCAGTTCCGACAGCGAACCCACGATGCGTTCGTGCCGCAGGACCGGGATCTGCGAGAAGTCGTTGGCACGCATGCGCTGCACGGCCTGATCGACCGTGTCGGTGTCCTCGACACCCACCACGTCGGTGACCTTCTTGTTCTTCACGAGGTCGCGCGCGGTGGGACCGCCGATGTTCTCGTAGCCCATCATGCGCATCCACTCGGGGTTGAACATCTTCCCCACGTAGCGTGTGCCGTGGTCGTGGAAGATCACCACGACGGTCTCGCCGGCCTTGAAGCGGTCCTTGACCTGCAGCAGCCCCGCCATGGCGGAGCCGGCCGAGTTGCCGACCCAGATGCCTTCCTGCTTCACGATCTCGCGCGTCCAGATGGCGGCGTTGCGATCGGTCACCTTCTCGAAATGGTCGATCACCGAGAAGTCGACGTTCTCCGGCAGGAAGTCCTCGCCGATCCCTTCGGTCACGTAAGGATAGATCTCCTGCTTGTCGAAGACGCCGGTCTCCTTGAACTTCTTGAACACGGAGCCGTAGGTGTCGATGCCCCACACCTTGATGCCGGGCTTCTTCTCCTTGAGATAGCGCCCGGTCCCGCAGATGGTGCCGCCGGTACCCACGCCGACCACGAGATGGTCGATCCGGCCTTCGGTCTGCTCCCAGATCTCCGGACCGGTGCTCTCGTAGTGCGCCTGCGAGTTGCTGAGGTTGTCGTACTGGTTCGCCTTCCAGGCGTTGGGCGTTTCCTTAACCAGCCGCGAGGACACGGAGTAATAGGACCGCGGGTCCTCGGGCTCCACGTCCGTCGGGCAGACGATCACCTCGGCACCGAACGCGCGCAGCGCATCCACCTTCTCGCGCGATTGCTTGTCCGTCGTGGTGAAGATGCACTTGTAGCCCTTCACGATGGCCGCGATGGCGAGCCCCATGCCGGTGTTGCCGCTGGTGCCTTCGATGATGGTGCCGCCGGGCTTGATGAGCCCCTTGCGCTCGGCATCCTCGATCATCTTTAGCGCCATGCGGTCCTTGATGCTGTGACCGGGATTGAAGGTCTCGACCTTCGCGTAGACCGTGGCCTTGATGTCGCGCGCGATGCGGTTCAGGCGCACGAGCGGCGTGTGGCCGATGGTGCCGAGGATGCTGTCGTGGACATTGGCGGGCATGGGAGGTCTCGGGACGTGAACTTAAAGCCCGGCGCGCATGCCGCCCGGGACCGCAGAGCATACCTCACGCGGTCCCGGGTTCTCCACGCTACGAACGCCAGGGCAGCGGCAGCGGCGACCCGTCGGGCAAGACCACTTCCACCGGCGTCGCGGAAAACGCGGCGACGAGGTTCATCGGCGCAGCACCGGTGTTGATGATCTGATGATCGACGTTGCCGGGAATCACCAGCGTGGAGTCGGGCCCGAACCGCTCGACCCGTCCGTGGATATGCAGTTCACCGGAGCCCGTGGTCACGACGACCACCTCTTCACAGTCATGGCGATGGGGCGGCGTGGCGGCACCCGGCTCGATTGTCTGGCGCCAGACCGACAGGCGCGACAGCCCATTGGCGGCGCCGGCGAGCGTGGCGTGATCGAGCCCCGGCAGGGCGGCGCGGGGCAGTTCGGTGTTGTCGACGACGTGCATCATGTTCTCTCCCGGTGGATGCGGGCCCGCAGCGGGCTCGCGACGGACGCCAGTGTCGGTGCCAACGATTGTGGAGAGAACGACCGGCAATGTCGTAACATTGCCGACAGAAATTCCTCAAACCAGGAGTGGTCGATGGCGGGCCTGCAGGCCTACGTGGCGTTCGCGGAATCGGCGCGGCATGGCAATTTCGCCGCCGCGGCGCGCGAACTGGGCCTCTCGGCTTCGGCCGTTGCCAAGAGCGTCGCGCGCCTGGAGGACGATCTCGGCCTGCGGCTCTTCCACCGGACCACCCGCCGGGTGGCACTCACGAGCGAGGGGCAGGATCTCTACGTGCGCTGCCGCCGCATCATCGACGAGATCGATGCCATGCGCGGCGAGGCCGAGAGTGTGCGCGGTGAACCGTCCGGCACTCTGAGACTCGACGTGCCGCTCACTCTCGGGCGCCTGCTCGTGGTACCCGTGCTCGCGCACCTGGCGTGCCAGTACCCGCGCCTCGCGCTGGACGTGAGCTACTCCGACCGCCTGGTGGACGTGATCGACGAGGGGCTCGACGCCGTGATCCGCATCGGGCCGCTGCCCGACTCGTCACTGGTAGCGTGGCCCATCGGCCAGCAGGTGCTCGTCGTCTGCGCATCGCCCGGCTATCTGGCCGCCCATGGGATTCCGGCGACGCCGGCGGAGCTGTCGTGCCATCGCTGCCTCGCATACCGCCTGCCGTCGACGGGCCGTCCCCGCGCCTGGCAGTTCCGCACGAACGGCCGCAACGACGAGCGCACGCCCGACTGGGCCGTCACCATGAACGACGGCGAAGCGCTCGTGGCGGCTGCGGTCGAAGGGATGGGCCTGGTGCAGGCCCCGCTCTACATGGTCGCGCACGCGTTGCGCGCCGGCGCGGTGACGGAGGTGCTCGAACGCCATCGGCCGAAGCCGCTGCCGATCTCGCTCGTGTACCCGTCCCATCGGCGCGTGCCGCTGCGGGTGCGTGCCCTGATCGAGGCGTTCACGGCGCAGCGTGTCGCCGCGGTGCTGGAACTCTCCGAAGCGGCGCCCGCACGAACGCGGAAGAAGCGCTGATGACCCGCATCGACCGCAAGCATCTCGAGGCCGACGCCGTACGCAATGCGATGCGCGCCGCGGGTCACGGCGCCATGCTGATGCCCGACGACGCGCTCGATGCGTCGCTGAAAGCCACCATGGCACGGCATCCGCCGGATGCGCCGGTGTGGATCTTCGGTTACGGCTCGCTCATCTGGAATCCGATGCTGCGCTTCGCCGAGCGGCGCGTTGCCCGGGCCTTCGGCGTGCATCGCGGTTTCTATCTGTGGTCACAGGTGAATCGCGGCACGCCCGAGACGCCGGGTCTGGTGCTCGGCCTCGATCGGGGCGGGCAGTGCGGCGGCGTGGTCTACCGGCTCGAGTCGGTAGGGCTCGAGGACGAGCTGCGCCTGTTGTGGCGCCGCGAGATGGTGCTGGGTGCCTACCGTCCGCGCTGGCTCGAGGTGCGTACGGACGGCGGGCCGGTGCGCGCCATCGCCTTCGTGGTCGACCGGCGCCATCCCGCGTACTGCGGACGCCTCGACGACGAGCGGATCGTCGCCGTGGCGATGGCGGCCCATGGACACTACGGCGCCTGCGCCGACTACCTGCTCGACACGGCGACCGCGCTGGCGCAACACGGCATCGCGGACCGCCATCTCGACCGGCTCGCGAAACGCCTGCATGCGGTCCGCGAGGGTCGCTGACGCCTACGCGTTCGCCAGCTTGCGCCGACCAAGGCGCAGCAGCAGGAAGCCGGCGATCGCGAGGTTGACGGCGTTCCAGAGCACGCCGTGCACGAAGGCCACGCGATAGGATCCGCTCAGGTCGAAGATCACGCCCGACACCCAGCCGCCGAATGCCATGCCGAAGATGGTGGCGGTGATGGTCGCGCTGACCCGCGTCCCCGCTTCCTTCGGCGAGAAGTATTCGCGGATGATGATCGCGTACGAAGGCACGATGCCGCCCTGGAACAGCCCGAACATCCCGGAGATCACGTACAGCGAGACGAGGCCGTTGAACGGGATGAACAGCAGCAGCGCAAGACCCTGCAGCGCCGAACCCAGGATGAGCGTGCGCAGACCGCCGATGCGATCGGAGATCCAACCGAAGGTGAGCCGGCTCACGATGCCGCATGCGAGCATCACCGAGAGCATCTGTGCGCCGCGGGCCGGGCCGTAGCCGAGGTCGGAGCAGTAGGCGACGATGTGGACCTGCGGCATCGACATCGCCACGCAACACGCAAAACCCGCCACCAGCAGGAGTCCCTGCAGCGAGCGCAACGTGAGGCCCAGCACTTCGGGCGAGCCGGCGCCGCCCGTCACAGCCGTGGGCGCATGCGCCGGCGGGCGACGACGCAGCGCCAGAGCGAGCGGCAGCATGGTCGCGATGCAGAAGAGCCCGATGCCGAAATAGGTGCTGCGCCACCCGACCGACTCGATGAAATGCTGCACGACCGGCGGCCAGAGTGTCCCCGCGAGATAGTTGCCGCTCGCGAAGATGCCCACCGCGATGCCACGCCGACGCTCGAACCATTGCGAGGTGTCCGCCAGCAACGGTGCGAAAGTGGCGGAACTGCCGACGCCGATCAGCACGCCCTGCACGATGGCGAACTGCCACAGGCTCGAGGCATTGCCGGCCACCATGTAACCGAGGGCCAGCGCCACGGCACCGCCGATCACCGGATGCATGATCCCGCGCCGGTCCGACCAGCGGCCCATCAGGATGCTGCCGAACCCGAACAGGATCATGGTGAGCGTGTACGGCAGCGATGCATCGCCGCGCGCGACACCGAATTCCGCCTGGACGGTCGGCAACGCCACCACCACGGACCACATACCCACACCGCCGACGGTGGACAGCATCAGCGCCGCCACCAGGCGCCACCACGCCACAGCCGAGTCCGTGACGGACCGGTCGGTCTCCTCCAACTGAACTCCTCACATCGTCGTTGTCCCGGCATTCTGCCCGGTTGCACGAACGTTGTGGCGGTCCCGCGCGCAAGGTGCATTCGACCGGCGCACGGTGCGCATCGCTCACGAAGGGATTGCGCTGATCGCGACGCTCGTGCCTGCAGCCGCTGCGCCTTCAGCGGTGCCGTGAAGTTCGACCGGCTCAGCCGTCCGCAACCCCGGACTTGAGCCCGGCAGCCTCGCGCGCCCGCAACTTGGCAGCGATGTACGCGCTGTGCGGCACGTACAGCAGATCGGCCACCTTGCGCACCAGATGCTGCTCCCAGGCGCTCAACTCCGCGTCGGCGAAGGCGACGCGCCAGAGCTGCTCGATCACGCGCTCCTTCTGCTCGGCGGAGAAATGGCGGTTGAGCAGCGAGGTGAACTGGTACAGGTCCGCCGCCTGCCGCGCTTCCTGTTCGGCAAGACGGATCAGCTCGTCGGCCTCGGCTCCCGACAGGCCGAAACTCGCATGCACCGCGTGCTGCACGGCTGCGCGCTCCGCCGGTTCGATGTCGCCGTCCATGCGGACCACTTCCACCAGCAGCGCGGCCGTTGCGACCTCGATGGAGTGACGATCGGTGCCGGGCTTCGGGGAAGTCCCGACATGCTTTTCGAAGAAATCGCGGATGGCGTCGAGCATGGATTCGCTTTGGAACTCCGGATTCAGGCCATCGCCAGGCGGCGCTTGCGGTTGGGCGGGGGGAACGCGCGGTCGATCTCGGCGAGTTCCTCAGCGATGAGTTCGATTGCGGCCGCGGCGAGGTTCTCTCGCAGGTGCTCCTCGCGCACCGCCTTCGGGATCGCGATCACATCCGGATGCCGCAGCACCCAGGCGAGCGCCACCTGCGCCGCCGTGGCGCCGCGCCTGGCACCGATGGCGCCGAGGGTCCGGTCCTTCGCCGCGGCGCCCTGGTCGATCGGACAATAGGCCATCAACGGCACGCGATGCCGGCGCTGCCAGGGCAGCAGATCGAACTCGACACCGCGTTCCGAAGCGGAGTAGTAGACCTGGTTCGCGGCGCAGGCGCTGCCGCCCTGCGCTCGCCACAGCTCCTCCATGTCCTCGGCGTCGAGATTGCTGACGCCCCAGTGCCGGATGCGCCCTGCCGCCCGGAGCGCCTCGAACCCTTCCACGGTGGCCGACAGGGCATGTTGTCCGCGCCAGTGGAGCAGATACAGATCGATGTGCTCGATCCCGAGGCGCTTCAGGCTGCGCTCGCACGCGCTGACGACACCCTGGCGACTGGCGTTGTGCGGAGACACCTTGCTCACGATGAAGAGTTCCTCACGGCGCACGACGCGGTTGCCGATCGCGTCGGCCAGCGCGGCGCCGATCACCTCTTCCGCGCCGCCCTCACCGTACATTTCCGCCGTGTCGATCAGCCGGTAGCCGGCTTCAAGTGCGAAGCGGACGGCAGCGACCTCCTGCTTGCGCGATCGCGCATTCTCACCCATGCGCCACGTCCCCAGGCCGAGGGCGGGCACCTTCGCGCCCGAGGGCAATGACACCATCTTCATGCTGGAGATTCCTCCTGGAACACGACGGTGATTCTGACAGTTTCTCTTGTGCCCTTGCAGGCCGGCCCCTACATTCGTCAGGCTCCAGTAAGATCGCGACGCCATGGCCGAACCCGACAGCTGGTCGTTTCCGCCCGAATTGCAACCGAATGCCGGTGAACTGCGCTTCGACCTTGCGTCGGCGCTGGACGGCGTGGTCAAGCTGCGCGCCGAGATCCCGGAGGATGCCTTCACGGCTTCCATTCTCGGCACCGAGCGCTTCGGCAGCGGCGTGGTGATCCGGGAGGACGGGCTCACGCTCACGATCGGCTATCTCATCACGGAAGCCGAATCCATCTGGCTCACCAGCAATCGGGGCACAGTGGTGCCGGGGCATCCGCTTGCCTATGACTTCGCGACCGGTTTCGGGCTGATCCTGCCGCTCGGCAAGCTCGGAGTCGCGCCACTGCCGCGCGGAACTAGCGCCCAGGTCAACGTCGACGACGACGTTTTCGTCGTCGGCCATGGGGGCCGTGGACATGCCCTGCGGGCTCGGCTGCACGCCAAGCGCGAATTCGCCGGCTACTGGGAGTACCTGCTGGACGAGGCGCTCTTCACCGTGCCCGCGCACCCGCACTGGAGCGGTGCACCGCTGGTGAGCATCGACGGGCGCGTGATCGGCATCGGCTCGTTGCTGGTGCAGGAAGAGGTGGACGGGAACACCATGCAGGGCAACATGTTCGTGCCCGTGGACCTGCTTGCACCGATTCTCGACGATCTCGTGAACACCGGACGCTCGTCGCTGCCGTCGCGCCCATGGCTCGGGATGTATACGCAGGAGGCCGACAATCAGTTGGTGGTCGCGGGCCTCGCCGACAACGGTCCGGCACAACGCGCCGGCATGCGCGCCGGCGATATCGTGACCGAGGTGGCCGGAGAGCGCGTCGTGTCGCTCGCCGACATGCTGCGCAAGATCTGGCGCCTCGGCCCGGCGGGCACCGAAGTCGCGCTCACCCTGAGCCGCGACGGCAACCTGAGCCGGATGCGGGTGCAATCGGGCGACCGCAGCGACTTCCTCAAGAAACCGCGCCTCCACTGAAGGGGCGTTGCGCTCCGCAGGGAAGGGTGAGCGCGGCGCCGTGCGCTACCATTCGCGCCGGACTGAAGTTCAATGAAGGGGGGAAGCATGACCGCATCAGGAAAAGTCGCCGTCGTCACCGGCGCCGGCACGGGCATCGGCAAGGCCGTCGCCGTCACGCTGCTGAAGAACGGCTATCGGGTCGCACTGGCCGGCCGGCGGCCGGAGCCGCTGGCCGAGGCCGTCGCGGAATCCGGCGCCGCCGCGGATCGCGCCCTCGCGGTCCCTACCGACGTCACCCAGCCCGATTCGGTGAACGCGCTCTTCGCGAAGGTGAAGGCGACGTGGGGCCGGGTCGATGTCCTGTTCAACAACGCCGGCGTGAGCGCCCCGGGCGTGTTGCTCGAGGACCTCACGTTCGAGCAATGGAAGAACGTGGTCGACATCAACCTGACCGGCCCCTTCCTGTGCACGCAGGCGGCGTTCCGCATCATGAAGGAGCAGAACCCGCAGGGCGGCCGGATCATCAACAACGGCTCGATCTCGGCCCATGCGCCGCGGCCGAACTCGGCGCCCTACACGTCGACCAAGCATGCGATCACGGGCCTCACCAAGTCCACCGCGCTGGACGGCCGCAAGTACAACATCGCCGCCGGCCAGATCGACATCGGCAATGCCGCCACTGCGATGATCGCGCGCGCTGCGAAAGGCGTCCCTCAAGCCAACGGCGAGATCGCGGTGGAGCCGCTGATGGACGTGCAGCACGTCGCGGATTCGGTGCTGCTGATGGCGAACCTGCCGCTCGAGTCGAACGTGCTCACCATGACGGTGATGGCGACCAAGATGCCGTTCGTGGGTCGGGGCTGAGTTCGGGGCGGAATTCTGCCCCCATCCCAACCTTCCCCCACGCTGTCGCGTGGAGGAAGGAGTGCACATCGTTCTTGATGTGCCGATCGGAGGCACTCCTTCCCCCCGCCGCAGGCGGGGGAAGGCTGGGATGGGGGCCGTCCTAGCCTCCGACGATCGGTCTCACCGATCGTCGCACCTCTCTCCTTCCCTCACGCTCACGCGTGGGGGAGGTTGGGTTGGGGGCTGCAGCAGTAACCCTCTTCCGACACGTCGATCACCGCCGCTGCAACAACCCGCTGATCCGATCCGCCGCGGCGCGCAGCGGCGGCAGGAACTTCTTCACCATCTGGGCGGCCGGCGTGCGGTTCGCCTGGCCGCTGATGTTCATCGCGGCGATGATGCGACCGTTGCGATCGCGGATCGGCGCGCTGATGGAGACCAGGCCCTCCTCGAGTTCCTGGTTGACCATGGCCCACCCCTTTTCGCGGACTTCGCAGATCAGCTTCTTCAGTTCCGCACGATCGGTCACGGTGCGATCGGTGCGCGGCCGCAGATCGGATTTGCGCAGGACCGCGTCGATCTCAGCATCGGTCAGTCCGGCCAGCAGCACGCGGCCCATCGACGTGCAGAACGCCGGCAGCCGACTGCCGAGCCCGAGGCTGATGGTCATGATCTTCGACGTGGGGATGCGCAGCACGTAGACGATATCCGCACCGTCGAGCACGGATGCTGAGCATGACTCGTGCACCTCGTTCACGAGCTCCTCCATGATCGGCTCCGCGAGATTCCAGAACGGCATGGACGACAGGTAGGCGAAGCCCAGGTCGAGGATGCGCGCCGTCAACCGGAACTGGCGACCGTCGAGCGCCACGTAGCCGAGTTGCACCAGGGTAAGCAGGATGCGCCGCGCGCCCGCGCGGGTGAGGCCGGCCGCGTCTGCCACTTCCGACAGCGTCATGCTCGGCCGGTCGGCATTGAATGCCCGGATCACCGCGAGGCCGCGCGCAAACGACTGCACGTAGCCGTCGCCCGGCCGCGGATCGCCTTCGCTGCCTTCCTCGAGTTCAGCCGCCCGGCCTTCGCCCGTTTGCATCATGTCCCCTCACCCGCAGGCGTCGCGACACCCACCAAAAGTTCTAATTACGAACATGTGTTCTCTAATCGAAAAACAGCTTGACAGGCATTTTTGCGCCTGCCTAGACTGCGTTCAAACAAAGAACAGCCGTTCGGAATGCGAACTCTGCACGAATTCGCGGCCGATGGCGATGCCGTGATCGCGGTCGGCGTGGTGGCCGGCCTGACCGAAAACGCCCCGGGCGTGCGAAGTCCGGGATCGATGGGGAGGAAACGCCAGCATGTCGCAATACACCACCGTCTTCGGGTCCCTGAAGCAGTTCGAGAAGGGGAAGTTGAGCATCATCAACGACAACCCGAAGTACTACTGCTATTCGAATGTCTTCGAGGTCGCCTCGAAGTCGAAGCCCTGGGAGAAGGTCGCCGTCGCGAAGAACCTCGAGTACGTGATCGAGACCATTCGCGCCGAAGGAACCTCCGACTGGTTCACGGCCGGTCATGACGAGTTCGTGGTCGTGCTGGACGGCGAGGTCACCGTGTCCTTCGTGGAACTCGCGGACGCTTCAGTGCCCGCCGGCAAGGACGGCACCGTGAAGCTGGCCGGTGCGCCGTCGGGTCGCAAGATGGGCCGCATCCATCTCAAACGCGGCCATCAGGCACTGCTGCCCAAGGGTGCCGCCTACCAGTTCACCGCGGCCCGGCCGTCGGTGATGATCCAGCAGACCATCGCCGGCGATCTCACGGTCCAGAAGTGGGCCGAGATCTGCGCGCACTGATCGGAGCAATCAACCATGGCCATGCTCGAAACCGCCGCCAAACCAGCCGCCCGTCCGCAGCCCGCCGTCCAGGCGAGCGAGCCCGATGCGAAGACCGGCTTCCGCCAGTTCGATCTGGGCAAGTTCCATTTCCAGCGCGACGAGTACTTCGTCACCGTCACCTGGCCCACGAAGCAGGGGCCGATGCAGCATCGCATGTCGGCCGACGCATTCCTGCGCGCCCTGATGCGCGATGTCGCGTGGGGCTTCTTCTACGGTCTCGTCAATTTCGACGGCATGTTCGGCAGCCGCAACCTGTACGGCCGCGTGGAGTTCTTCGCCGGTCGCTACAACCCGGCGTATCACCAGGCCGGCCTCTCCTACGTCGAGGAGTTCGACTCGCCGATCGCCATGGCGACCTGCAAGGCGATCCTCAAGGACTGGTGCAACGCGGGCTTCGATCCGTTCGCCGCGCCGGAGGAGACCGGCAAGACGTGGGCCGGTACGAAGAGCGGCGACAACCTCGAAGCGATCGAGCGTTCGCGCGTCGCGACCAAGCGCATGCCCGGCCTGCCGGGCGATTCCCCGCTGCGCGACGACCTGCCGGTGAACCGCGCCTTCGCCGACGTGCCTCAGGACGAGCCGGTGATCGAAGTCGAGCCCGGCTTCGAAGGCAAGCTGCACGGCTTCAACCTGTTCAAGTATCTGAGCCGGTCGGACGTCACGTGGAATCCGTCGGTCACTTCGGTGTGCCGCGAATCGCTGTACTGCCCGACCACCGAGGAATACATCCTGCCGATCATCCACGGCAACGATCGCGTGGAGTGGTTCATCCAGCTTTCCGACGAGATCGAATGGGATGTCTCGGACAAGGAAACCGGCAAGCCGCGCGCCCGCGTGCTGATGAAGGCCGGCGACGTCGCGGCGATGCCGGCCGACATCCGCCACCAGGGCTTCGCCACCAAGCGTTCGATGCTGTTGGTCTGGGAGAACGCGCGGATGGACCTGCCCCAGCTCTACGAGAGCGGGAAGCTCAAGCCCTACCCGGTCGAGTTCTAGGCGACTGCTCAAGTTCAGGAAGAACGGACCGCACGGCTTCGGGCGGTCCGGACGCCCCAACTCACCCCATGAACGCCCCGATGGAACTGCCGATACCCGTGCCGAACTGGACCGAGCGGCCCTTCGCGCCGGCACCGGGCACGGCGCTGTGCACGCTCGAGGACGTGCCGGACGGCGGGGCGCGCGAGTTCAATTTCGGCGCAGGGCACGACGCGTTCCGTCTGGTGGTGCTGCGTTCCGGCGATGCGGTTTGGGGCTACCTCAACAAGTGCCCGCATTTCGGTGTGCCGCTCAACGTGGCCCCCGATCGCTTCACGCTGTTCGAGCACAGCTACCTCTACTGCTCGGTGCACTGCGCGACGTTCCGCTTCGAGGACGGTTATTGCGAGGACGGCCCCTGCGAAGGTGACTCGCTGATGGCGGTGCCGGTCACCGTCGAAGACGGTCGCGTGCGCATCGCGGACTGAAAGAACAATGGAAATCCAGGACAAACTCTTCATTGGCGGCAAGTTCATTCCTGCTGAGGACGGCGCGACGCTCGCCACGGTCAACCCGCACGACAACAGCACGCTCGCCGACGTCGCCATGGCAGGCAAGGCCGACATCGACAAGGCCGTTGCTGCTGCCAAGGCGGCATTCCCGAAGTGGAGCCGCATGGCTGCGATGGATCGCGGCCGGCTGATCCTCAAGCTGGCCGACAAGATCGAGGAGAAGGCCGAGGAGCTGGCGCTGCTCGAATCGCTCGACACTGGTCATCCGCTGCGCGACACGCGTGGCCTCGACGTGCCGCGGACCGCCGTGACGTTCCGCTACTTCGGCGGCATGGCCGACAAGCTGGAAGGCTCCGTGATTCCGGTCGAAGCGGGCTTCCTCAACTACATGCTGCGCGAACCGCTCGGCGTCGTGGGGCAGGTAGTGCCGTGGAACTTCCCGCTGATGTTCACGAGCTGGAAGATGGCTCCCGCGCTTGCGGCCGGCAACTGCGTGGTGATGAAGCCGGCGGAACTGACGCCACTCTCCAGTCTCAAGATCGCGCAGCTGATGGCGGAAGTGGGTTTTCCCGAGGGCGTGGTCAACATCGTGCCGGGACTCGGTCAGGTCGCGGGCCAATACATCGCCGAGCATCCCGAGATCGCCAAGATCGCGTTCACCGGCTCCACTGCCGTGGGTCGGCGCATCGTGCAGGCCTCGGCCGGCAACCTGAAGAAGGTGCAGCTCGAGTTGGGCGGCAAGGGCGCGAACATCGTGTTCGAGGACGCGTTCATTCCTGCCGCCGTCGGCGGTGCCGCCTTCGCGATCTTCCACAACCAGGGCCAGGCCTGCATCGCCGGCTCGCGCCTGGTGCTGCACGAGAAGATCGCCGACGAGTTCCTGGAGAAGTTCATCGGGCTGGCGAAGTCCATCAAGCTAGGCAATCCGGTGGAGCCGGGCACCGAGATGGGGCCGCTCACGTCGACCGGGCATCGCGACCGCGTGCTGTCGTACGTACAGGTGGCGCAGGCGCAGGGCGGCGAAGTGCTGCTCGGCGGCAAGCCGCCCGAGCGCGCCGAGCTGTCGAAGGGCTGCTACGTCGAACCGACCGTCGTTCGGGCGAAGCCGACCGACCGCGTGTCGCAGGAAGAGGTGTTCGGCCCGTTCGTGACCGTGACCACGTTCAAGACCGACGAGGAAGCACTGGCTATCGCGAACGGCACCGAGTACGGGCTGGGCGGTGGATTGTGGACGTCGAACCTGCAGCGCGCGCACAAGTTCGCGCGCGAGATGAAAAGCGGGATGGTGTGGATCAACTGCTACAAGCGGGTGAATCCCGCGTCGCCGTTCGGCGGGACTGGCAGTTCCGGGTACGGGCGGGAGATGGGGTTCGAAGTGATGCGCGAGTACACCCAGGCGAAAAGTGTGTGGGTGAACGTGGATGCGCAGATTCCGCCTTACTACCCTCGGTGATTGATGTGAGAACTGAAACGCTCAACGCGGAGGACGCGGGGGACGCGGAGGAAACCCAAAGTCAAAAACGTTTGCTTTTGACTTCCTCCGCGTCCTCCGCGTTGCGAGCTTCCTTTCCGCTAGCAAGAGAAACCCCATGATCGACAAGACCGTCCGGACCCTCGAAGCCGCCGTCGCTGATGTCTTCGACGGTGCCACCGTCATGATCGGCGGCTTCGGTGCCGCGGGACAGCCTGCGGAGTTGATCGACGCACTCATCGTGCAGGGCGCCAAGGACCTCACCATCGTCAACAACAACGCCGGCAACGGCGAGGTGGGTCTCGCGGCGCTGCTCAAGGCACGGCGCGTACGCAAGATCATCTGCTCGTTTCCGCGCCAGGTGGACTCGCAGGTCTTCGACGGGCTGTACCGCGCCGGCGAGATCGAACTCGAGCTGGTCCCTCAGGGCAATCTCGCCGAGCGCATCCGTGCGGCCGGCGCCGGGATCGGCGCGTTCTTCACGCCGACGGGCTACGGGACGCTGCTCGCCGAAGGCAAGGAGACCCGCATCATCGATGGGCGCCCCTACGTGCTCGAGTACCCGATCCACGCGGACTTCGCACTGATCAAGGCACTCAAAGGCGATCGCTGGGGCAACCTCGTGTATCGCAAGACCGCGCGCAACTTCGGCCCGATCATGGCCAGCGCAGCGAAGTGCGCCATCGCGCAGGTATCGGAAGTGGTACCGCTCGGCGCGCTCGATCCCGAAACCGTGATCACTCCGGGCATCTTCGTGCAGCGCGTCGTGCCGGTGACCGCGCCGTCCGGCGCCCGCGCCGCCGCGTGACGTCCCACGGAGCAGGAGGAACGACTTGAAGCGACTCACCCGTGACCAGATCGCCGCCCGCGTCGCGCGCGACATCCGCGAAGGCGCCTACGTGAACCTCGGCATCGGCCTGCCGACCCTGGTGGCCAACCACCTGCCGAAGGACCGCGAGATCTTCCTGCACAGCGAGAACGGTCTGCTCGGCATGGGGCCGGCACCGGCGGAAGGTGAAGAGGACCCGGATCTCATCAACGCCGGCAAGCAGCCGGTCACGCTGCTCACCGGCGGCTGTTATTTCCATCATGGCGATTCGTTCGCGATGATGCGCGGCGGTCATCTCGACGTCTGCGTGCTCGGCGCGTTCCAGGTGTCGGTGACCGGCGACCTCGCGAACTGGCACACGGGTGGCCCCGACGCCATTCCCGCGGTCGGCGGCGCGATGGATCTCGCCATCGGCGCGAAGCAGGTCTACGTGATGATGGAACACCAGACCAAGAGCGGCGAGAGCAAGATCGTCGAGCGCTGCACCTATCCGCTGACCGGGATCGGCTGCGTCAACCGCATCTACACCGACCTCGCGGTGATCGACGTCACGCCGCAGGGACTCCAAGTGGTGGAGTGCGTCGACGGCCTCCCGTTCGACGAGCTGCAACGCCTCACCGGCGTGCCGCTGCAGCACGCCACCGAAGCGCTGCCTGCGTGAACCCGTTCGTCTTCCAGGCGCGCATCCCGCGCGTCGTCTTCGGCGCCGGCTGCCTGCAGCAGCTCGAACGCGAAGTCGATCTGCTCGGCGCCAAACGCGCGCTGGTGCTGTCTACGCCCGAGCAACGCGCGTCCGCTGAGATGATCGCTGAGCATCTCGGTACCCGCTGCTCCGGCGTGTTCGACCGCGCGGTGATGCACGTGCCGATCGAGACCGCTCGTGCCGCGCGCGAGGAGGCAGCGAAGGTCGGTGCCGATTGCGCCATCGCCATCGGCGGTGGATCGACCACGGGCCTGGGCAAGGCGATAGCGCTGGAATCGACGCTGCCGATCCTGGCCATCCCTACCACGTACGCCGGTTCGGAGATGACGCCCATCTGGGGCATCACCGAAGGCGGGATCAAGAAGACCGGCCGCGACCCGCGTGTGCTGCCGCGGACGGTGATCTATGACCCGAACCTTACGCTGGGACTCCCGGTGCGGTTGTCGGTGACGAGCGGCATCAATGCCATCGCCCACGCTGCCGAGGGTCTTTACGCGCAAGACGCGAATCCGATCCACTCGCTGCTCGCGGAGGAAGGCATCCGCGCGCTCGCGACGGGTCTGCCGCAGATCGTTGCGGCGCCTGGCGACGGCGATGCACGCAGCCGCAGCCTGTACGGCGCCTGGCTGTGTGGTGCCGTACTGGGGTCGGTCGGCATGTCGCTGCACCATAAGCTGTGCCACACCCTGGGCGGCACGTTCAACCTGCCGCACGCCGAGACCCACACCATCGTGCTGCCCCACGCACTCGCCTACAACGCGCCCGCTGCCTCGGAAGCGGTGAAACGGATCGCCGCGGCAATGGGCAACGAATCGAGCGCGGCTCGCGGCGTCTTCGATCTGGCGAGCCGGCTCGGCGCTCCGACGGCACTCAGGGACATCGGCATGCCGGCGGACGGTCTGGATCGCGCCGCCGAGCTCGCCACCACCAATGCGTACTGGAACCCGCGCCCGATCGAGCGCGGCGCCATCCGCCAGCTGCTGCAGGACGCATGGGAGGGCTCGCGTCCCAACTGACTCACCACATACCGAAAAGCCTTGTCACCGCAACAAGAGCAGTCACAACCAGGAGGAGCAACAGACATGAGCAACCCAAGCTTCCCGCGCCGTCGCGCGCTGATCCAGGCCGGCGGGATCGCCGCCGGCGCCGCTGCACTCGGCATGCCGAACCTCGTGTTCGCGGACGTGAAGGAGATCAAGATCGGCTTCGTGTCGCCGCAGACCGGTCCGCTCGCACCCTTCGGCGAGGCCGACAAGTTCACCATCGAGCAGATGAACAAGCTGTTCGGCGGTGGCCTCGATCTCGGTGGCAAGAAGGTACCGGTCCGGATCATCCAGAAGGACAGCCAGTCCAATCCGAATCGTGCCGGCGAAGTCGCGAACGACCTCATCCTCAAGGACAAGGTCCATCTCATGCTGGTGTCGTCCACGCCCGAGACCGCGAACCCGGTGTCGGACGCGTGCGAGCTGAACGAGATCCCGTGCATCTCAACCGTCGTGCCATGGCAGCCGTGGTTCTTCGGCCGCAAGGGTGATCCGGCCAAGGGCTTCGCCTGGACCTATCACATCTTCTGGGGCCTCGAGGACGTCATCGCCAACTTCCTGGCCGGCTGGAACTCGGTGCCGACCAACAAGAAAGTGGGCGGCCTGTTCCCCAACGACGGCGACGGCAACGCGTGGGGCGACAAGGAGCGCGGCTTCCCGGGGCCGCTGTCGAAGGAGGGCTACAGCCTCACCGACCCCGGTCGCTTCCAGAACATGAACAACGACTTCTCCGCGCAGATTGCGGCGTTCAAGAAGGACAACGTCGAGATCGTTACGGGCGTCGTGATTCCCCCGGACGCGAAGACCTTCCTCACCCAGGCGAAGCAGCAGGGTTTCAAGCCGAAGGTGGTGACGCTCGGCAAGGCGCTGCTGTTCCCCGCCGCCATCGAGGCGCTCGGCGATCTCGGCGACGGCCTCACCACGGAAGTGTGGTGGTCGCCGTCGCATCCGTTCACCTCTTCGCTCACGAAGCAGAGCGCGAAGGCACTGGCGGATTCCTACGAGGGTGCCACCAAGAAGCAGTGGACCCAGCCGATCGGGTTCGCGCACGCGCTGTTCGAGGTGGCCGTGGACGCGCTGAAGCGCGCCAAGGACCCGGGTGATGCCGCGTCGCTGCGCGACGCGGTCGCCGCGACCAACCTGAAGACGGTGGTCGGCGATGTGAAGTGGGGCGGCGGCGGCCCGTTCAAGAACGTGAGCAAGACACCGCTCGTGCTGGGTCAGTGGGTCAAGGGGACGAAGAACAAGTACGACCTCGTGATCGTCAACAACTCCCAGGCACCGGCCATTCCGGCGGGCGGGAAGATGAAGCTGATGTCCTGACGAAGTCCACGGCAGACCCCCTCACCCTCGATCCCTCTCCCGGAGGGAGAGGGATGACAACCCCCTTCTCCCTCCGGGAGGAGGGCAGGGGGTGAGGGAAAACTCTCGAGATTGGCACCGGCCCCAATGACGACCGCAATCCTCGCGCTGGACAGCGTGAGCAAGAGTTTCGGCGCGCTCAAGGTCACCGACAACATCACGTTGGCGGTGGACCGCGGCGAGACGCTCGGCATCCTCGGTCCCAACGGTGCCGGCAAGACGACGCTGTTCAACCTGATCAGCGGCGACGTGCGCACCGACGCAGGTCGCGTGTCGTTCGACGGCCGCGACGTGAGCCGCGAACCGCCGCACCGCCGCTGCCGTCTCGGCATCGGCCGCTCGTACCAGATCCCGCAGCCCTTCGGCGCGATGACGGTGTTCGAGAACCTGGTGGCCGCAGCGTCTTTCGGGTCCCAGCGACCCGAGAGGGACACCTACGACCGCGCCGTGGAGATCCTGCGCGAGACCGGTCTGCTGTCCAAGGCGAACCGCCTTGCCGGCAGCCTGACATTGCTCGACCGCAAGCGCCTCGAACTGGCTCGCGCACTCGCCACCAATCCAAAGGTTCTGCTGCTCGACGAGATCGCCGGCGGTCTGACCGAGCACGAAGCGAAGGAACTGGTGGAGGAGATCCATCGCATCAAGGCCCAGGGCGTCACGATGGTCTGGATCGAGCACGTGGTGCACGCACTGCTCGCGGTGGCGGACCGCTTGTTCGTCATCAACTTCGGCCAGAAGCTTGCGGAAGGCCATCCGGAAGCGGTGATGAACGACGCGGAAGTGCGCCGGGTGTACATGGGTCTGGAAGCGTGAGATGACGACAGCCTTGCTGCAGACCCGCGCGCTCGAAAGCTACTACGGGGATTTCCAGGCCCTGTTCGGCGTCGACTTCGAGATCGCTCAGGGCGAGATCGTCGCGATCATCGGCGCCAACGGCGCCGGCAAGTCAACGTTCCTCAAGACCGTCGCCGGCCTCCTCAAGGCAAAGCGCGACGCCGTCACGTTCGAAGGCGAATCGATCGGCGGTCTGCCCGCGGGCAAGATCGTGCAGCGCGGGGTCGCGTTGGTACCGGAAGGCCGCCGGTTGTTCCCGAGCCTGAGTGTGGAAGAGAACCTCCTCATGGGTGCGTACGCCAAGCGCTCCGGCCCGTGGAACCTCGAGACCGTATTCGGGCTGTTCCCCATCCTCAAGGAGAAGCGGCGCAACCCTGGCACCGCGTTGTCCGGCGGCCAGCAGCAGATGGTGGCGATCGGGCGCGCGCTGATGAGCAATCCGAAGCTGCTCATCTGCGACGAGATCTCGCTGGGCCTCGCCCCGATCGTGGTGAAGGAGATCTACGACACGCTGCCGGCGGTGTGCGCGGGCGGGTTGACCGTGATCATCGTGGAACAGGACGTGAGCGTGGCGCAGCGGGTGTCGAACCGGCTGTACTGCCTGCAGGAGGGGCGGGTGACGTTGTCGGGGGCTTCGCAGGCCTTGAGTCGCGAGCAGATCTCGCAGGCGTACTTCGGGGTCTAGGCGATGGCGCTTCTGTGGGTGGTTGAGGAAAGACGCAAAGCGCTCATCGCGGAGGACGCGGGGGACGCGGGGGAAAACCTAATGCAAGACGCAACGCTGGGATCGCTCGAGCCTTTGGCAGTTGATTCTGACTTCCTCCGCGTCCCCCGCGTCCTCCGCGATGAGCGCTTGGCTCTGCCTCTCGTAGCAGAACAGAACCGATGACCGCCTGGCTCGACACCATCGTCCAGGGCGTCCTCCTCGGCGGGCTCTACGCGCTCTTCGCCATGGGCCAATCGCTCATCTTCGGCGTCATGCGTCTCACCAATACCGCGCACGGCGACTTCATCATCCTCGCTGCCTTCGGCGCCTTCTCCCTCGCACTGGCCATGGGCCTGTCGCCGGCCGCTGCGCCGTGGATCGCCATGGGTGTCCTGCTGCCCATCGCCTTCGCCGCCGGCTACGGCCTCCAGCGCTTCGTGCTCAACGGCACTCTCGGCAAGGACCCGCTGCCCTCGCTCGTCGTCACCTTCGGCCTCGCGATCGTCATTCAAAACGTCCTGCAGGAGGTCTACAGCGCCGATCCACGCTCTATTGAGTCGGGCGGCCTCAACATCGCCAGTGTCGAGATCGGCGGCGGACTCGCGGTCGGCACACTGCCCCTGCTCATCTTCGGTATCGCCGTGGCCATGGCGGTCGCCATGCAGTGGCTGTTCGGCCACACGGCATTGGGTCGCGCGTTTCGCGCGGTCAGTGACGATCGCGATGCCGCGGAGCTGATGGGTCTCGATCATCGGCATGTCTACGCGCTCGCCACCGGGATCGCGTTCGCGCTCGTGGCCGTCGCCGGCACGCTGCACGGCATGAAGACGACCGTGTCGCCCTCCGACGGACCGGCGCTGCTGCTGTACGCGTTCGAGGCCGTGATCATCGGCGGCATGGGCTCGTTCTACGGCACCTTCGCCGGCGGCGTGATCCTCGGCGTCACCCAGGCGATCGGCTTCCGCATCGATCCGGGCTGGGGCATCTGGGCGGGTCATGTGGTGTTCCTCGCGATGCTGCTGTTCCGACCCTCGGGCCTGTTCCCGAAGACGCGATGACGACGAACGCGCCGGCGATCGCCTTCGAGGTCTCGCGCGCCACGCGCGCCAGCCGCACGGGTGGTGCGTTGGCCGCGGTGTTCGTGGCGTTCCTCGCCACCTTTCCCTGGTGGGCCGATCACGGCTGGATGCGCGAGTTCAACGAGATGGCCTGCTATCTCATCTTCGCCATGATGTGGAACCTGCTGGCCGGCTACGGCGGCATGGTATCCATCGGGCAGCAGGCGTTTCTGGGCCTCGGCGGCTACGCGCTGGTGGTGATGGGCAACTTCCTCGGCGTGAATCCGTTCGTCGCGGTGCCCATCGCCGCAGTGCTGACGATGCTGGTGGCCATTCCGGTCTCGAAGATCGCCTTCCGGCTGCAGGGCGGCTACTTCGCCATCGGCACCTGGGTAATCGCGGAGGTGTTCCGCCTTTCCATCGCCAACGTCTCAGCAGTGGGCGGCGGTTCCGGCACCAGCCTCACGGCGCTGCGCGGCATCGAGAAATCCACCCGCGTGTCGGTCACGTTCTGGTTGTGTCTGGTCTCGGCCGTGGCGTCGGTGGCCCTGGTCTACTGGTTCCTGCGTTCGCGCCAGGGGCTTGCGCTGCTCGCCATCCGCGACAGCGAGACCGCCTCGGAGAGCCAGGGCGTCAACGTGCAAGCCACCAAGCTCGGCGTGTACGTGGTGGCCGCTTTCGGTGCCGGCCTCGCCGGCGCGCTCTACTTCCTCGGCAACCTGCGCATCTCGCCGGATGCGGCGTTCACCGTGAACTGGACCGCCTTCACCATCTTCATCGTGATGATCGGCGGCATCGGCACGATCGAGGGGCCCATCGTCGGCGTCGTGCTGTTCTGGCTGCTCAACAAGTATTTCTCCGAGTACGGCACCTGGTACCTCGTGGGCCTGGGCCTGCTCGCCATCGTCGTCACGATCCGCTTTCCGCGCGGACTGTGGGGCTACGTGTCCCACCGCTTCGATCTCCATTTCTTCCCCGTGCAGCGCCGCCTGGTGCTGCGTGAACCACCCAAGGACTGAACCATGGCAGAAGCCTTCATCTGCGCTGCAGTGCGCACCCCCATCGGCCGTTACGGCGGCTCGCTCTCATCGGTGCGCCCGGATGACCTCGGTGCGGTGCCGCTCAAGGCGTTGATGGAGCGCCACGGCAACGTCGACTGGAACGCCGTGGACGATGTGGTGTTCGGCTGTGCGAATCAGGCCGGCGAGGACAACCGCAACGTCGCGCGGATGGCATTGCTGCTCGCCGGGTTGCCCAAGGAAACGCCGGCCAGCACCATCAACCGCCTGTGCGGGTCGGGCATGGACGCAGTCGGTATCGGAGCCCGCGCGATCAAGGCCGGCGAGGCGGAGCTGGTCATCGCCGGCGGCGTCGAGAGCATGTCGCGCGCACCCTTCGTCATGCCGAAGGCGGACAGCGCCTTCGCGCGCACCACCGCGGTGTACGACACCACCATCGGCTGGCGTTTCGTCAATCCGACGATGAAGCAGATGTACGGGGTCGATTCGATGCCCGAGACCGCGGAGAACGTCGCGGCCGACTTCGGCGTATCGCGCACCGACCAGGATGCGTTCGGATTGCGTTCCCAAGCCCGCGCGTCCGCCGCCCAGAAGAACGGGCGGCTGGCCCTGGAGATCGTGCCCGTCACCATTCCCGCGAAGAAAGGCGATCCGGTCGTAGTGGTCCAGGACGAGCACCCGCGCGAAACATCGATGGAAGCGCTCGCGAAGCTGAAGCCCATCGTGAAACCGGACGGCACCGTGACCGCAGGCAACGCCTCGGGGGTAAACGACGGCGCGTGCGCCCTGATCCTCGCCAGCGAGGCCGCGGCGAAGAAGCACGGCCTCACGCCGCTCGCCCGCGTGGTCGGCGTCGCCACCGCCGGCTGCGCACCGCGCATCATGGGTATCGGTCCGGTACCGGCTTCGCAGAAACTATTCGCGCGCCTCGGGCTCAAGCAGGAACAGCTCGACGTGATCGAGTTGAACGAAGCCTTCGCGGCGCAGGGTCTCGCGGTGCTGCGGCAACTCGGCATCGCGGATGACGACCCGCGCGTGAATCCCAACGGCGGGGCCATCGCCCTGGGCCACCCGCTCGGCATGAGCGGCGCGCGCCTGGTGGCGACCGCTACCCACGAACTGCAGCACCGCAAGCTGCGCTACGCGCTGACGACCATGTGCATCGGGGTCGGCCAGGGCATCGCAGCGGTGCTGGAGCGCGTTTGACGTTCCAAGACGGCGAACGGCGGCGCGCGAGCGCTCCGTAACAGACCGCCCCATTCAACCTGAGTCGTACCAACATCGACCACACGGGGAGAGCGACATGTCCGGCAAGGAGATCGAGCAGCAGGCAGACAAGGCAAGACGCGGTTTTCTGAAGGCGGCGACCGCGGGGACCGCGGCAGCCACGTTCGGCACGGTTACGCTGAGTGCGAAGGAAGCGCAGGCCGCGACCTTCGATCAGGAATTCGACATCGTCGTCTGCGGCGGCGGCGGTGCAGGACTGCCGGTGGCGCTGTTCTCGCGCTGGCTCAGCAACAAGGTCGCGGTGTACGAGAAGGCCGCGACACTGGGCGGCACGTCGTTCAAGGCCGCGTACTGGTACTGGGTCCCGAACAACGCCGCCATGCAGAAGGCGGGCATCCCCGACTCGAAGGAGCACTTCCTTCGCTACGTCGCGCGGCTGTCGCAGCCGCAGAGCTTCGATCCGAACGCTCCCAAGCTCGGCCTTTCCGACTGGGAATACGCCATGTGCGAGGCGATCTACGACAGCTCCTCGGTGGGCACCGAGCTGCTCTCCGAGAAGGGCGCGCTGCCCTATCGCCATGTGGCTCCGGTGCCGGACTACTTCGCGGAGATGGAAACCATCGGCGCCACCGGCCGCGTGCTGTTTCCGAAGGATGGCGCGCCCTCCATGTCCGACGGTGGTCAGGTGGCAACGCGCACGCTGTCCACGGCCTGCCGCCGCGACGGTGTCACGGTGCGCACCAGCCACCGCGTGCAGAAGGTGATCCTCAACGACAACCGCGAGGTCATCGGCGTGGAGGTGAAGAACGACGACGGCGTGCTGCGCGTGAAGGCGCGCAAGGCCGTGATCTTCGCCACCGGTGGCTTCACCCACGATCCGGAACTGCGCAAGAACTTCCTGTCGATCCCGGCCTACGGCGGCTGCGCGGCGATGACGAACGAAGGCGACTTCATCCGCATCTCGAGCACGCTGGGTGTGCAGCTGCGCAACATGAACTACGCCTGGATGTGCCCGATCTCGTTCGAGAAGGCCATCGCCAAGGATCCGTCGATGATCGGCTGCTTCTCGGTGGCCGGCGACTCGATGATCTTCGTCGACAAGAACGGCAAGCGCGTCGTGAACGAGAAGCTGCACTACAACGAGCTCGCGCAGAAGTTCTTCGAGTGGGACGGCGCCAATGCCCAGTTTCCCTATCTCATCCTCACGTCGATCTGGGACCAGCGCGCGCAGGATCATTCCGCGAGCCACGAGTACGGCCGCCTGATCGTGCCGCCGGGCTCCGACGACCGTCACGTCATCAAGGGCGCGACGCTCGAGGAGCTGGCCGCGAACATCGATGCACGTCTGCAGAAGTACGCGAGCCACAACGGCGGCATGCGCATCTCCGCCGACTATGTGCAGAACCTCAAGGCCACCATCAAGCGCTTCAACGAGTTCGCCGCCAACGGCAAGGACCTCGACTTCCATCGCGGCGAGCGCGGCGTGGACCTGCTGTTCAACGGCAACGTGAAGGAAGAGCCGAACCGGAAGAACCCGACCATGTGGCCCCTCAGTGACAAAGGGCCGTACTACGCGGCGTTCGTGACCGGCGGCACGCTCGACACCAAGGGCGGACCGAAGACCAATCCGGAAGGGCAGGTGCTGGACATCGAGGACAAGCCGATCCCCGGTCTCTACGGCGTGGGCAACTGCGTAGCGTCGGCATCCGGTCGCGCCTACTGGGCCGGCGGCGGTACGTTGGGGCCGATCATCGGCTTCGCGCATCGCGCCGCCAATGCCGCGAACAAGGAACCGGTGCGCGGTTGATGTCGATCGGGACCGGCCGGACCCGGCCGGTCCCTTCACCCCATCAGGATGTGGAGAGAAACGTCATGAAGTCGAACCTCATCGCAGGCGGCCTCGTCGCTGCCGCACTCTGTACGACGCCGGTGCTCGCCGCCGATGATCTGGCGGCCGCCAAGGAACTGGTCATCCGCCAATGCAGCCAGTGCCACACGTTCGAGAAGGGCGAGAAGCACGGACAGGGACCGAACCTGTTCGGGTTGATCGGCCGTCCCGCCGCCGCCGTGGATGGCTTCGTGTTCTCCGACGGCATCAAGGAAGCGCTGAAAGGCAAGACCTGGACCGTGGAGCTGCTCGACCAGTGGCTTACCGATACGCTCGCCGTCGCCCCGAAGGCGCAGATGGTCTACTTCCAGGACGAGGAGCGGGTCCGCGCGAAGCTGATCCGCTATCTCGAGTCGTTGAAGTAGAGTCGTCCTCACACTTTCCCGGAGACCGGCCATGGGCAGTTCGCTGGAACAGACGTTGACCGACGCCGTCCTCGCCCGCATCGAGGACCAGGCGGACGAGCGCTTTCGCCAGATCATGACGAGCCTCATCCGTCACCTGCACGCGTTCGTGCGCGAGACCGAACTGACCGAGGCCGAGTGGTTCGCAGGCATCCAGTTCCTCACCGCCACCGGGCAGAAGTGCGACGACAAGCGGCAGGAGTACATCCTGCTGTCCGACACGCTCGGCGTCTCGATGCTGGTGGACGCGATCAACCATCGCAAGCCCGGCGGTGCTACCGAAACCACGGTGCTCGGGCCCTTCTACGTTCCCGGCTCCAAGCACCTGCCGATGTGGACCGATATTGCGGCCGGCCTGCCGGGGATGCCTGCATACGTGCACGGGCGCGTGCTCGACGTGGACGGCAAGCCGATCGAGGGCGCGGAACTGGACGTGTGGCAGAACGACTCCGAAGGCTTCTACGACGTGCAACGTCCGGGCGCGTCGTACGCCCGCGGGAAGTTCACCACGGATGCACAGGGCCGCTTCGGATTCCGCACGACCAAGCCGGTGAGCTACCCGATCCCGACCGACGGCCCGGTGGGCAAGATGCTGCTCGGCATGGGGCGGCATCCGTATCGGCCTGCGCACGTCCACACGAAGGTGTCGGCGCCGGGGTACGAACCGATCATCACGCACCTCTTCGTCAAGGGCGATCCATACCTCGGATCCGATGCCGTGTTCGGCGTTAAGGACTCGCTCGTCGTCGAGTTTCGCGACCATCCGCCGGGGCCAACACCGGACGGGGCGAAGTCGGACCAGCCGTTCGCCAAGGCCGAATACGATTTTCGTCTTGTCCGCGCATGATCGTCAGCACCAGCTGAAACGTCGGGCCCTCGCGGCACCGGATCCCACGGCTTCCGGATATCCTTCCCGCTCACGGACAAGGGAGGGATCGTTCATGACGCGGATTGCCGTCCTCGACGACTGGCAGAACGTCGCGCGCGCATGCGCGGATTGGTCGACTCTGGAGCGCTTAGCCGAGGTCGTGATCCTGACGGAGCCCTTCGCCGATCAGGACGCTGCGGCCCGCGTCCTGGTGAATTTCGACATCGTCGTGGCGATGCGCGAGCGCACCGTGTTCTCCGCGGCGTTGATCGCACGTCTGCCGCGACTGCGCATGATCGCGCTGACCGGCGTGCGCTCGGGCACGCTCGACTTCGATGCCTGCACCGCCCATGGCATCGCGGTGTGCAATACCGGCAGCGAACACTCCACCGCCACGACCGCCGAACTGGCGCTGGCGCTGCTGTTCGCCGCGGCGAGGCAGATCCCCGCGGCCGATCGCTCGTTGCGCGCCGGCGGTTTCCAGGATCAGGTGCCGCTCGGCACCATGCTCGCGGGCCGCAAGCTGGGTGTCGTGGGCCTCGGCAAGATCGGAGCGCGCGTGGCGCGCGCCGGTCATGTTCTGGGGATGGACGTCATGGCCTGGAGCCAGAACCTGACCGCCGAGCGCGCCGTGGCGTGCGATGCCCGCCTCGTGGACAAGGCCACGCTGTTCGACGAGGCGGATGCGATCTCGCTGCACCTGGTCCTGTCCGACCGGACACGGGGTGTGGTGGGGCCGACGGAGCTCGATCGGATGAAGCCGCACGCCATCCTCGTCAACACGTCGCGCGGACCTCTCGTCGACGAGAAGGCACTGCTGGATCAACTAAAGCGAGGCCGCCTGATCGCGGCGCTGGACGTCTTCGATCAGGAGCCGCTCCCCGTGGATCATCCTCTGAGCAAACTGCCCAATGCAGTACTGACGCCGCATCTGGGGTATTGCACCCGCGAGGTGTACGAGCAGTTCTACGGCGAGTCGATCGAGAACGTACTCGCGTTCCTCGACGGCAAGCCGATCCGGGTGGTGAACCCGGCCAGTCTTGAGAAGAGAATCGCTTGAAGATCGCGATCGTCGGCTGCGGTGCGATGGGCTGCGTATATGCAGGCCTGCTGGCGAGCGCCGGACACGAAGTGTGGGCCGTCGATGCGTGGCGCGATCACATCGATGCGATCCGCACCCACGGGCTGCGGCTCGAAGGCATCTCCGGTGACCGGATCGTGCGTATCCAGGCCACCACGGATGCGGCGGATGTCGGCACGAGTGACCTCGTCATCATCGCGACCAAAATCATGCACGTGGAACCCGCGGCCACGGCGGCGCGGACGTTGGTCGGGTCGAACACCGTCGTGCTGTCGATCCAGAACGGCCTGGGTGGACCGGACATCAGCGCGCGCATCCTCGGCCGCGAACGCGTGCTGGTGGGTGTGGTGGGCGGGTTCGGTGCTTCCATGAAAGGGCCGGGACACGCCCACCACAACGGGATGGAGCTGGTGCGGTTGGGCGAGTTCGCTGGGCCCATCACGCCCCGGCTCGAACACGTGGCGGAGGTCTGGCGCTCCGGCGGGTTCAAGGTGAAGTGCTTCGACGACATCGATCAGCTCGTGTGGGAGAAGCTGATCTGCAACGTCACCTACTCGGGGCCGTGCTCCGTCATGGATCGAACCATCGGCGAAGTGATGAACGATCCGGATGCGTGGAACGTGGCGGCGAACTGCGCGCGCGAAGCTTTCGCGGTGGGGAAGGCCAAGCACGTGAAGCTGGATATCACCGACGCGGAAAGCTACGTGCGCGATTTCGGTTCGAAGATTCCCAATGCGCGGCCGTCGGTGCTGCTGGATCACAAGGCGGGGCGGATTTCCGAGATCGATGCGATCAACGGGGCGATCGTGCGGGTCGGTGGGGAACTGGGAATTGCGACGCCGTCGAATACGACGATCACTTCGTTGGTCAGGGCGAAGGAGCGGAGGATGGGGGTGAGGGCGTAGTGAATTGCGTTGTTGCCCCCACCCTAACTGTGAAGCTTCAATACGTTGTTTCTGTGGTTCACCCGGACTGAGTCTGGGAGACTGGAAGTCGCCAAACACCCAGACCTCCAGGAGCTCAGCCGGATGAACGCTCACAA
>Ga0164290_1001533_pt1 | contig 31207 bp, 23 predicted proteins | sample Micstemetagenome_FD_108782 | JGI IMG/M metagenome (GOLD analysis project Ga0164290, IMG submission 108782) | Contaminated culture microbial community from soil near Moab, Utah, USA - Microcoleus steenstrupii SON62 (Illumina Assembly) | ecosystem: Environmental > Terrestrial > Soil > Soil crust...
CCAGGCCTTTGGCGTGCCGGCGTCGTCGATCTCGCGGCGCATCGCCGACCTGGAGGCGTCGCTCGGCGTGCAGCTGCTGCACCGCACGACGCGCACCGTGCGTCTGACCGAAATCGGCGCGCAGTACCTGGAGCAGGTGCGCAGCGGCCTGGCGCAGCTGCAGGACGCCGACGAGCTGGTCGGCCAGCGCAGCAGCCGCCCCAGCGGCACGCTGCGCATCAGCGCGATGCCCAGCTACGGCCAGCTGCTGCTGATGCCGGCGCTGCAGGACTTCGGCGCGCTGTACCCGGACATCCTGCTCGACGTGCACCTCAGTGATGCGCTGGTGGAACTCGGCCGCGACCAGATCGACATCGCGATCCGCGGCGGCCGTCAGCCGCAGGATCGCGTGGTGGCGCGGCGCCTGGACCCGAACCGCTTTCTGCTCGCGGCGTCGCCGGCCTACCTGGCGGCGCATGGCAGCCCGCGCACCCTCGACGAGCTCGAGCAGCGGCACCGCGCGCTGATGTACCGCGGCCCGAACGCGGTCATCAAATGGCAGGGCCTGGATGCCGACGGCTGGCGCGAGCTGGCGATGCGTCCCGGCTTCATCAGCAACGACGGCGCCAGCCTGATCGCGATGGCCTGCCGCGACCAGGGCCTGGTGCTGCTGTCGGAATGGGGCCTGCGGCCCTGTCTGCAGCGCGGCGAGCTGGTCGAGGTGGCGATGGAGCAGCCGGTCTCCGTGGGGCGCGGCGGCGACAGCACGCAGGCCGGCATCTACCTGCTCTACCTGCAGACGCGCTACCGCGTGCCCAAGGTGCGGGTGGCGGTGGAGTTCCTGATCGAGCGCCTGGGCTAGGCCGATCGGCACCTGCTGGCCGTAGTCCGGCACGCTGGGGCGGCGCGCCGCCGCCGTGTCAGCGCCGTGTCAGCGCCGTGTCAACGAGGCTGGTTCTGATGCCCCTTTGGCCGTCGCGCGGATGCCGCGCGCGGAGAATGCTCTCTCACCGACAAGACCACCCGTTGCCCACTCCATGACAGAAGCCCGCGACGCCGCCTCGCCCCAAGGATTCTTCGACCATCACGGGCTCTGGGCCCCCGGCGTCCGGCTGTTCCGCCGCCTGCGCTTCCAGGCCAAGGCCTGGCTGATCACGCTGGCCTTCCTGGTTCCGCTGGCGATGCTGATGAGCGTCTACCTGCGCGATCGCGCGCAGGCGCTGGACTTCGTGATGCTGGAGCGCGACGGCGTGGTCTACGCCCAGCAGATGCTGAAGCTGATGCCGGCGCTGCAGGCGCGCCGTCAACAGGCCCAGGCCGGCCCGGCGTCTGCGCTCGACCTGGGCGGCGTCGAGGCGGTGCAGCGCGAGCTGGGCGATCGCCTGGGCAGCGCGAAGGCGTTCGACGCGCTGCGCACGGCGGTGGCCGCCGCCGATCGCGCCGACGGCGACGCCGCCAGCCGCTTTGCGGCGCACGACGCCGCGGCGAACGCCGCGCTCGACCTGCTGACCGCCGTGCTCGACAACTCCGGCCTGATGCTGGATCCGGAGCTGGACACCTACTACCTGATGGACAGCGCCCTGGTGCGCGCGCCGCGCCTGAGCAACAGCCTGGCCGCCGCCGCCGATCGCGGCACGCTGCTCGCGGCCGCCGAGCAGCCGCAGCTGCGCCGCAAGCTGCTGGAGACGGCGGTGCTGAGCGCGCCCTTGCTCGACGACCTGGCGGCCGGTGCCGACAAGGTGCGCGGCGTTCACGGTCAGGCGGACTGGCTGCGCGCGCTGGATGTCGACGCGCTGCGCCAGTCCCTGCAGCCGGTCTTCCAGCTGAAGCAGGCGGCGCTGGAGGGGCAGGCCATCGACGCGGCGGCGCTGGCGGCGCCGGCGCGGGCCGGCGCGGTCGGCGTGATGCAGCTGGAGGCCGGGCTGGCGGCGGCGCTGGATCGCCTGCTCGGCGCCCGCGAGGAGCAGCTGCGCGAGCGCCGCTGGATGGCGGTGGGCATCACCGCGGTCTTCCTGCTCATCGCCGGCTACCTGTTCTACAGCTTCTCGCTGGTGATGAACGGCGGCTTGCGCGAGGTGCGCCGCCACCTGCGCGCGATGACCGAGGGCGACCTGACGACCACGCCGTCGCCCTGGGGCAGCGACGAGGCCGCCCGGCTGATGCTGGCGCTGCGCGAGATGCAGGACTCGTTGCGCTCCATCGTCACGCAGGTGCGCGAGGGCTCGGCCTCGGTGGTGACGGCGAGCACGCAGATCGCCGGCGGCGCGATGGACCTGTCGTCGCGCAGCGAGCAGACCGCGGCCAATCTGGAGGAGTCGGCGGCGTCGATGGAGCAGGTAGGCGCCACGGTGCGCTCGACCGCCGAGCACGCGCAGCAGGCGGCGCAGCTGGCGCTGCAGAACGCCGAGGTGGCCGGCCAGGGCGGCGAGGTGATGACCAGCATGGTCGCGACCATGCAGGAGATCGACGCCTCGTCCAAGCGCATCAGCGACATCATCGGCACCATCGACGGCATCGCGTTCCAGACCAACATCCTGGCGCTGAACGCGGCGGTGGAAGCGGCGCGCGCCGGTGACGCCGGCCGCGGTTTCGCGGTGGTCGCCAGCGAGGTGCGCTCGTTGGCGCAGCGCGCCGCCGGCGCCGCTCGCGAGATCAAGACCCTGATCGCGAGCAGCGTCGACAGCGTGGAGCGTGGTGCCACCGTGGTCGGTCAGGCGCAACAGGCAATCGGGCAGATCGTGCAGTCGTCGCAGGCGATGCAGGACCTGCTCGGGCAGATCGCGGTGGGCGCGCGCGAGCAGGCGCTGGGGGTGACGCAGGTCGGCGAGGCGGTCTCCGAGCTGGACCGCATGACGCAGCAGAACGCTGCACTGGTCGAGCAGACCGCGGCGGCCTCGAGCTCGCTGCGCGACCAGGCCAATGGCCTGGCCGAACGCGTGTCCCTGTTCGTGCTGCCCGAGCGCGGCAGCTCCGACGCCGACTCGCTGGGCATCGACTTCGACACTGCCGCCGACGCGCACCGGCGCTGGAAGCAGCGCCTGCGCAGTGCACTCAGCGGCAGCGAGCTGCCACCGACGGAGCAGATCTGCCGGGACGACCAGTGCGAGCTCGGCCGCTGGCTGCACGGTCAGGGTCGGCAGCGTTGGGGCAGCCGGCCGGGATTCACCGAGCTGCTCGACGATCACAAGCAGTTCCACCTGGCGGCCGGCGAGATCGCCAGCCTCATCGCCAAGCGGGCCGTCGGCGACGCGGCGCGCCTGCTCGACGATCCGCAGGGCGAGTTCTCGCAGCGTTCGCGCGCCGTGGTCAGCCAGCTGAGCCGGGCGAAGTACGCGTTGCGCTGACGCCCTGAGGCCGGCGGGAAGCGCTCGACAGGCGTCTCGCCGGCCCGGCCCTGGTCGCAGACCGGGCCGCGACATGGGCACCGAGAATGCGGCGCCCCGTTCCCGACCCGATCGATGAAGACTTCCTACCTGCTGGCCTCCATCCTGATCCTCAGCCTGCTTGGCGCGCTGATGGGAGCGCGTGCCCTGAAGACCGGTTCCCTGCTGGCGGTGGCCGCGCTCGCCCTGCTGGGCCTGCTGAATCTGCACGGCCTGCTGCGCTGACGCGGCTTCACGCGGACTTCACACAGCGCCGAATCCCGTCACCGCGCGCCGACACACTGGCCGCTTTTCCAACCCGGCAGGGAGACGGCAGATGGCGATGACGACGACAAGCACCCGGGGCGGCCGCCAGCGCTGGCGCCTGATCGGCTGGGGCGGCGCGGCCTGCCTGCTGCTGCTGCCGCTGCTGGCGATGCGCTTCAGCGACGAGGTGAACTGGACGGGCTTCGACTTCCTGGCCTTCGCCACGCTGCTGCTGGTCAGCGGCGGGCTGTTCGAGCTGGCCTTGCGCGTGTCGGGCCACCGGGCCTACCGCGCCGCCACCGCGCTGGCGCTCGCCGCCGCGCTGCTGCTGGTCTGGGCGAACGCGGCGGTGGGCATCATCGGCAGCGAGGACAACCCGACCAACCGGCTGTTCGACGGCGTACTGGCGCTCGGCCTGGTCGGCGCGCTGATCGCGCGCCTGCGGGCGGCCGGCATGGTCTGGGTGATGCGCGCGATGGCGCTTGCCCAGCTGGCGGTCGGTGCTGTCGTCGGCTTCGCGGGAGCGGGCCAGGTCGTGCTCCTCACCGCCCTCTATGTGGCGATCTGGCTGGGAGCCGCCTGGCTGTTCGGCAAGGCGGCGGCGTCCTGACGCCGTCGACCCGGGGCCCTCAGGGCTCGGTGCCGTCGCCGTCGCCGCAGACGCGGTTGCGCCCGGTCTGCTTGGCACGGTAGAGCTGGGCGTCGGCGCGCGCGTACAGCTGCTCGAGGCGGTCGCCGCCCTGGTCGCTGATCGCGATGCCGATGCTGCAGCTGATGCCGCCGGCCTGAGCCGGCAGCAGGTCCGGCAGCTCGTGCACCGCCCGGCGAATACGCTCGGCCAGCACCCAGGCCGCGGCATGGTCGGTGCGCGGCAGCAGCAGCGCGAACTCCTCGCCGCCGACGCGGGCCACGCTGTCCTCGCGCCGCAACTGGCTGCGCAGCAGCTCGGCCACGCGCTGCAGCACCGCGTCGCCCTGCGGATGGCCATGCGTGTCGTTGATGCGCTTGAAGTGGTCGATGTCGAGCATCAGCAGCGCGGTGCTGAGGTGGTGGCGGCGCGCCCGCGCCAGTTCCTTCTCGACCAGCTCGTTGAAGTGGCGGCGGTTGCTGAGCCCGGTGAGGCCGTCGCTGATCGCCTGCTGGCGCAGCTGCTCCCGCAAGCGCACAAGCTCGCTGATGTCGGTGGAGAAGCCGATCAGCGTCGGCACGCCCTCGTAGCGCACCGGCACCTTGATCGACCAGTGGTGGCGCAAGGTGCCATCGGGGGCGGTGTGGGTCTCCTCGGCGCTGACGGCGTGGCTGGCCTCGAAGACCTCGCGGTCGAGCTCCCAGAAGCGATCGGCGAGATCCTGCGGCAGCACCTCACGGTCCAGCCTGCCGACCACCGCCTCGGGCTTCATGCCCCAGTCGCGCGCGACCTTGTCGTTGATGTAGCGGTAGCGCCGGTGCTCGTCCTTCATGTAGACGTAGGCGTCGATGCTGTTGAGCACGACGTCGAGCAGCTGGCGTTGCTCGACCAGCTGCGCCTCCATCGCCTTGCGCTCGCTGATGTCGGTGGCGACGCAGCACAGGCCGCAGAGGGTGCCGGCGGCGTCGCGCAGCGGCCGGCGCACGGTCCAGTAGGTGCGCGGCGGGCTGCCGTCGCGCGGCAGCCAGAGCTCCTCGCAGGCCACGGTCTCGCCCAGGTGCAGCACGCGCAGGTCCTGCTGCGCCACGCGAAATGCCGTCTCGGCATCGAGGTGGGCGGCGGCGTCGCTGCCGAGCAGCTGCCCCAGGTCCAGGCCCAGGGCCTCGAGCGCCAGCGCGTTGGCGTAGCTGTAGCGCGCCTGCAGGTCCTTGGCGAACACGCAGGCGCCGACCGTGTCGAGCAGCTGCGCGAGCTCAGGGGGAGCGGCAAGGGCGCTAGGCATGGACCGGTCGGGCCATGCTAGCGCCTGCCTTGCAGCCGCCGTGCGACCGCCTCGCGCAGCACCGGCAATTGCGGATAGAGCGCCGCACCCGGGCAGAGCGTCTCGCTGAAATCGCGGTGCGCGGCGATCGCGCCGGCGTCCAGCCCATGCTGCTGCGCCAGCGCGGCCATCAGCGCCACGGCGCTTTCCAGTTGCGCCGGCGTCGGCTGCTGCACTTCGAAGTTGCCGAGCAGCATGACGAGGGCATGGCCCTGGGTGTCGTAGCCGGTGTTGGTGTCGCCAGGCAGGGCCAGCGTCCGCGCGCTGAAGATGCGGCCGTCGGGCGCGATCACGTAGTGGTAGGGGATGTCGGGCCAGCGCTTGCTCAGGCGCGACCACTGCTGCAGGCGGCGCAGATAGGCGGCCGGATCAGCGTCGGCGTGCCAGAGCTCGCCCTGATGGTGCAGGGTGATGCGGGCGATGCGTTGCGGCGCCGCCGGCTCGGCCGCGGCGCTACCGCCCCAGGCCTCAACGGCGACCAGAGCCGGCATCGGCAGGCGCGTCGCGCAGGCGCTCAGCAGCAACAGCAGCGCAAGTAGGGCGATCAGTCGCGCCATGGCGGTGCGGCGATGCGCTGCGTCTCGCCGGGGATGGCCGGGAACTCGCCGGCCGCCCAGCGTGCCGCGGCACGCCCAAGGGTCTCGCGCTCGTAGGCGACGAAGTTCCACCACATGCGCGGCGTCTGCGGCAGCGCGGCGCCGCCGATGAAAACCGCCCGCGCGCCCTGGCTGCCGCTGAACAGCTGCACGGGCTCGGCGCCCAGCAGGCGCAGCCGGTGCTCGGCAAGCTGACTGCTGTCGACATTGAGTCCGGGCTGTGGCGCGTAGACCGCCCATTGCGCGGCGGCCGGCGCCAGGGTCAGCGCGGTGTTCGGCGGCAGCTGCACGTCGAGGTAGAGCGTCGGCCAGGTGGTGGCCACCGGGCTGAGCCGGCCGGCGAACTCGCCGACCAGCAGGCGCAGCTGCGCGCCTTCCTGCTGCCACTGCGGCAGTGCGTCGGCGGCGACATGCTGGAAGCTCGGGGCCGTGTCGCCTTCGCCCGGCGGCAACGCCACCCAGAGCTGCAGCCCGTGCAGCGGCCGGGCGCGGCCGCGCAGCTCGGCCGGGGTGCGCTCGCTGTGCACGATGCCGCGGCCGGCATGCATCCAGTTGATCGCGCCCGGTTCGATGCGCTGCACGCTGCCCAGCGAGTCGCGGTGCTCGAGCACGCCGTCGAACAGATAGGTCACGGTCGCCAGACCGATATGCGGGTGGCCGCCGACATCGCTGTCGAGCGAGGGCGGCAGCTCGACCGGGCCGAAGTGGTCGAAGAACACGAAGGGCCCGACGGCGCGCGCCGCCGCCGCCGGCAGCAGCCGGCGCACCACCAGGCCGCCGGGCAGCGCGGTCTCGTGGGGCTTGAGCTCGACGGCGCTCATGACGACCACTCAGTGGCGATGCGCACCTCGCCCTCGAGGATGCGGTGAATCGGGCAACGCCCGGCGATCTCCAGCAGGCGCTGGCGCTCGACGTCGCTGAGCCCGCCCTCGACCGTCAGCTTGCGCTGCAGCTGGTAGAGCGGCGTGCCGTCCTCGCCCTTGGTCTCGACATGCTCGATCTGAACCGACAGATGCGTGACCGCGAGCTGCTTGCGGCGGATGTAGAGCTCCAGCGTGAGCAGCGTGCAGGCGGCCAGCGCGCCGTCGAGCAGCTCGTGCGGATCGGGGGCGAGGTCGCCGCCGCCGAGCGTCCTGTCGATGTCGGCGCTCCAGGCCTGGCGGCCATTGCTGAGCGTGGTCAGGCTACCGGCGGCGCGGTGAAGATGGGCTTGGACATTCATCTCGGGGACTCCTGGGCGAAACCGCAGTGTGCCGGGGCCAGAATGCGCCCGCCCTCAAATGCTTTGGATGCGATCTTCATGGACATTGGACTTGCCGCGCTGATCCTCGGTCTGCTGGGCTTCCTCGGCCTGCACTCGCTGCGCATCGTCGCCGAGCCCTGGCGCCAGGCGCAGATCGCCCGCCACGGCGAGAACGCCTTCAAGGCGGTCTACAGCCTGGCGTCGATCGCCTTCTTCCTGCTAATCCTCTGGGGCTACGCGCAGGCCAGGCAGGGTGCGGCGCCGCTGTTCCTGCTGCCCGACGCCGCCGCCCGCGGCATGCGCCATGCGGTGGCGCTGCTGGTGCTGATCGCCTTCTGGCTGTTGGCCGCCGCCTCCGTGCCGCGCAACCACCTGAAGGCGGCGCTGAAGCACCCGATGACGCTGGCGGTGAAGCTTTGGGCCTTCGCCCACCTGCTGGTCAACCACAGCTTGCCCGACCTGCTGCTGTTCGGCGGTTTCCTGCTGTGGGCGGTGCTGCTGTTCCGCAGCGCGCGCCGGCGCAGCGGCCGCGTGCCCGACGGCACCGTGGCCGGCACCGCGGCGACGCTGGTGCTCGGCACCGCCGCCTTCGCCGCCTTCGCCTTCTGGCTGCACGCGGCCTGGCTGGGCCTGCGCCCGTTCGCCTGAGGAGATGTCGATGAAGAAGCTGATCGTGCTGGCCAGCCTGCTGGCGCCGCTGCTGGCGCGTGCCGACGACCTGCAGCAGTGCGCGCAGATCGCCGATGGAACGGCGCGCCTGGCCTGCTACGACGCGCTGGCGGCGAAGCGGCGTGCCGCGCCGGCGGCCGTCGCGCCGCCGGTGGTGGCCGCCGCGCCGGCGCCGACCGCGGCGCAGAAGGTCGAGGCCTTCGGCGCGCCGGTGGTGGCCGAGAAGGACCAGCTCGACGCCATCGAGAGCAGCATCGACGGCATCGTCGACGGTTGGGAGGCCGGCACCCTGTTCACGCTGGCCAATGGGCAGCGCTGGATGATTGCCGACGGCTCGCGCGCGGCGATGAACCTGCGCAACCCGAAGGTCTGGATCCGCCGCGGCGCCCTGGGCAGCTTCCGCATCGAGTTCGAAGGCAGCAAGCAGTCGGCACGGGTGAAACGCCTTTGATCTGCGTCACCCCGGCGCGCGCCTAAGGGGAAACGCTGCGTCAAGCGGGGGCGAAGCCGCTCCTAGACTGGCCTTGCACCCGCGCAGGGTGCAAGGAGACGCCTGCGTGCTGCCGACGAACGTCAGTGATCCGACCTATTTCCACAAGGTCGTCGATTGCCAATGGGCCTGCCCGGCCCACACTCCCGTGCCGGAGTACATCCGGCTGATTGCCCAGGGCCGCTACGACGAGGCCTACATGGTCAACTGGGTCAGCAACGTGTTCCCGGGCATCCTCGGGCGCACCTGCGACCGCCCCTGCGAACCCGCCTGCCGGCGTGGCCGCGTCGAGGAGCACAACCTCGCCAAGCCCGAGCCGGTGGCAATCTGCCGGCTCAAGCGCGTCGCCGCCGACCTCAAGGGCGACGACGTGCGCGCACTGATGCCGCGTCCGCTCAAGCCCGCCGCGCGCAACGGCAAGCGCGTGGCCTGCGTGGGCGCCGGCCCGGCGTCGCTGGCGCTGGCCCGCGACCTCGTCACCCAGGGCTACGCGGTGACGGTGTTCGACGCCGAGGCCAAGGGCGGCGGCTTCATGCGCACGCAGGTGCCGCGCTTCCGCCTGCCCGAGGAGGTCATCGACGAGGAGGTCGGTCACATCACCCACCTCGGCGTCGAACTGCGCTGCGGTCAGCGCATCGACTCGATGAAGGCGCTGCTGGCCGAGGGCTGGGACGCGATCTTTGTCGGCTGCGGCGCGCCGCGCGGCCGCGACCTCGACCTGCCCGGGCGCTGGGAGGCGAAGGCGCAGATCCATATCGGCATCGACTGGCTGGCCTCGGTGTCCTTCGGGCACGTCGAGAAGGTCGGCCGCCGCGTCATCGTGCTCGGCGGTGGCAACACGGCGATGGACTGCTGCCGCTCGGCGCGCCGGCTGGGTGCCGAGTCGGTGAAGGTGCTGGTGCGCTCGACCTACGAGGACATGAAGGCGTCGCCTTGGGAGAAGGAGGATGCCGAGCACGAGGGCATCCCGATCCTGCCCTGCCACGCGCCCAAGGCGTTCCTGGTGGAGAACGGCGTGCTGGTCGGCATGCGCTTCGAGATCGTCGAGTCGCGCTACGACAACGGCAAGCGCACGCTGGTGGCCACCGGCCGCGAGGTCGATGAGGCCTGCGACGAGGTGCTGGTCGCGGTCGGTCAGGAGAACGCGTTCCCCTGGATCGAGGCGGATGCCGGCATCGCGTTCGACCGCTGGGGCCTGCCGGTGCTGGATGCCGCGAGCTTCCAGAGCAGCCTGCCGCAGGTCTTCTTCGGCGGCGACGCCGCCTTCGGGCCGAAGAACATCATCACCGCGGTGGCACACGGCCACGAGGCCGCGGTCAGCATCGACCGCTTCCTGCACGGCGAGGACGTGCGCCAGCGCCCGCCGCCGCATGTCAACCTGATGTCGCAGAAGATGGGCATCCACCAGTGGAGCTACGACAACGCGCCGACGCGCGACGCGCGCCACAAGGTGCCCTGGGCGGCGGCCGAGGCGGCGCTGAAGAGCATCAAGGTCGAGGTCGAGCTCGGCTTCGACGCCAAGGCCGCGTTTGCCGAGGCGCAGCGCTGCTTGAACTGCGACGTGCAGACGGTGTTCACGCCCAAGCTCTGCATCGAGTGCGATGCCTGCGTCGACATCTGCCCGACCGATTCGCTGACCATGACGATGAACGGCGACGAGCCCGATCTGCGCTCGCGCCTGAGCGCACCGGCCTTGAACGCCGAGCAGGCGATCTACGTCAGCGGCGATCTGAAGACCGGGCGGGTGATGGTCAAGGACGAGGATGTCTGCCTGCACTGCGGACTCTGCGCCGAACGCTGCCCGACTGGGGCCTGGGCCATGCAGAAGTTCTTGCTGACGACGACGATGGCGGGGGCGGCATGTCGGGGGTAGTTGGTTTGAGCGTTGAACTGACAGCCCGCGGGGGCTGTCCACCCCCGCCCCCGGACCCCGCTTTTCTTTGCTTGCGCCAAAGAAAAGGGGGGAAAAGAAAGGCGCTCAATGCCGGCCCTGCCCTAGGGGCAGTGACCGAGGCCACGAGCGCTCACATGTCAAGCCCAGCCCGTGTCTTTGCCTGCGAAGACTCGGGCGCTAAGGCGGCCCGGGTACGGGCCGCACAGACCAGCGAGGACCATGGCGGTCGCGCTGCGAGATTGAGTCGCGACGGAGGACTTCATCGAGCCCGCCCGTGCCATGCGGAGGCCAAGGCAGAAAGCCGGCGCGTGAACGCGCCGACATACCACCGAGCAAAAGAATGCCTTCGGGCTGGTAGGTCCGGCCCGCCTGCGGGCCGGCTATGCGGGCACGGCTTCGCAGGGCACGGACAGAGGCAGCGGGAGTTCTCCGTCGCGTCCCGTTCTCGCAGCGCGGCCGTGATGGTCCTCAGTGGCGAGTGCAGCCTGTACTCCGGCTGCCTTAGCGCCCAAATCGTGCGGGGCAGAGGACGGGCTCCCGTTGCCATGTCAGCAACCGTAGCCTCGGCCACTGCCCTAAGGGCAGGGCCGGCATTGAGGCGCCTTTCTTTTCCCCCCTTTTCTTTGGCGCAAGCAAAGAAAAGCGGGGTCCGGGTGTCGGGGTGGATAGCCCCGACGGGCTCTCTCAAAGAGAAGCAAACGCCATGAGCCGCATCGAAGCGACGAACGACTTCGTCATCAAATTCGCCAACGTCAACGGCTCAGGCTCCGCCTCCGCGAACGAGCTGTTTGCCAGGGCCATCCTGCGCATGGGCGTGCCCGTCAGCCCGCGCAACATCTTCCCCAGCAACATCCAGGGCCTGCCCACCTGGTACGAGCTGCGCGTCACCGAGCAGGGCTGGCTCGGCCGTCGCGGCGGCGTCGACATCATGGTCGCGATGAACCCGCAGACCTGGGCCCAGGACCTCAAGGAGATCGAGCCCGGCGGCTACCTGTTCTACGACAGCACCAAGCCGCCCGAGAGCCTGCGCCCCGACATCCACCCGATCGCGATGCCGGTCACCGCGATCTGCAACGGCACCTACGAGGACCCGCGCCAGCGCACGCTGTTCAAGAACATCATGGTCATCGGCGCGCTCGCCGAGCTGATGAGCGTCGAGCTCGGCGTCATCGAGAAGCTGCTGGCCGAACAGTACAAGGGCAAGGAGAAGCTGCTCGACGGCAATGTGCGCGCGCTGAAGGCCGGCGCCAGCTTCGCCCGCGAGCACCTCGCCGACGAGTTCCCGGTCGGCCTCAAGGTGCGCCGCGCCGACGCCGTCGGCGAGCGCATCTTCATCGAGGGCAACGCGGCCACCGCGCTGGGGCTGGTGTACGGCGGCGCCACCGTCTGCGCCTGGTACCCGATCACGCCGTCGACCTCGGTCGCCGAGGCGTTCCAGTCCTACTGCAAGCAGTTCCGCACCGAGGCCGAGACCAGCGACGCCCGCCACGCCATCGTGCAGGCCGAGGACGAGATCGCGGCGATCGGCATGATCCTCGGCGCCGGCTGGAACGGCGCCCGTGCGTTCACCGCCACCAGTGGCCCCGGCATCAGCCTGATGACCGAGTTCCTCGGCTTCGCCTACTTCGCCGAGGTGCCGCTGACGATCGTCAACGTGCAGCGCGGCGGGCCGTCCACCGGCATGCCGACGCGCACCCAGCAGGCCGACCTGCTGAGCTGCGCCTACGCCAGCCATGGCGACACGCAGCAGGTGCTGCTGTTCCCCGAGGACCCGAAGGAATGCTTCGAGATGGCGGCCACCGCCCTCGACCTCGCCGACCGCCTGCAGACGCCGGTGATCGTGATGAGCGACCTCGACATCGGCATGAACCAGCGCCTGTGCGCGCCGCTGGAATGGGACGATGCGCGGCGCTACGACCGCGGCAAGGTGCTGAGCGCCGCCGAGCTCGAGGCCGGCAAGGAGTTCGCGCGCTACAAGGATCTCGACGGCGACGCGCTGGCCTATCGCACGCTGCCGGGCACGCACCCCCGTCTCGGCAGCTACTTCACGCGCGGCAGCACGCACAACGCGCAGGCGGTCTACAGCGAGGCCGGCAGCGACTACCTCTACATCGCCGACCGCCTGGTGCGCAAGATGAAGACCGCGGCACGGCTGGCGCCGCAGCCGCTGCAGCGCGCCGCGGCGCAGCCGAGCCGGCTCGGTGTCATCTACTTCGGCTCGACCGCGCCGTCGATGGACGAGGCGCTGGCGGTGCTCGCGCAGTCCGGCATCCACATCGACGCGCTGCGCGTGCGCGCGTTCCCGTTCGCCGATGCCGTCGACGACTTCGTGCGCGGTCATGACGCGGTCTTCGTCGTCGAGCAGAACCGCGACGGCCAGCTGCGTCAGCTGCTGATCAACCAGTTCGACTGCGATCCGAGGCGCCTGAAGAAGCTGCTCCACTTCGACGGCACGCCGATCACCGCGCGCTTCATCGCCAGCCACATCACGCAGCAGGTGCACGCGATGGCCACGCAGAGGATTGCCTGATGAGGACGCACGCAGTCTCGCTTTGTTCGCGACCTTTCAGGCCGCGCTGGGCCAGCGGCCCAGCCCTTCGCCAGGCGCAATCGGTCCCTAGGACCGGTTGCGTCCGGTCTCAGCCCCCCGAGGGGACACCCTGCCCCCTTGGGGCGGCCCGGCGGGAGCCGACATGACCTACATCGCCAAACCCACGTTGCACCACCCGTCGCTGGCCAGGAACAAGGTCGGCTACACGCGCCGCGACTACGAGGGCCGCATCTCCACGCTGTGCGCCGGCTGCGGCCACGACAGCATCAGCGCCGCCATCATCCAGGCCTGCTGGGAGCTCGACATCGAGCCGCACCGCGTCGCCAAGCTCAGCGGCATCGGCTGCTCGAGCAAGACGCCGGACTACTTCCTGTCGGCCAGCCATGGCCTGAACACGGTGCACGGGCGCATGCCGTCGGTGCTGACCGGCGCGTCGCTGGCCAACCGCGAGCTGCTCTACCTGGGCGTCAGCGGCGACGGCGACACCGCGTCGATCGGCATCGGCCAGTTCGCGCACGCGATGCGCCGCCGCGTGCCGATGGTCTACATCGTCGAGAACAACGGCGTCTACGGCCTAACCAAGGGCCAGTTCTCGCCGACCGCCGATCAGGGCAGCAAGAGCAAGAAAGGCGCGGAGAACCTCGACGAGGCGGTTGACCTCGTCAGCCTTGCGCTGCAGCTCGGCGCCAGCTACGTGGCGCGCAGCTTCTCCGGTGACAAGGCGCAGCTGGTGCCGCTGATCAAGGGCGCGATGCAGCATGGCGGCGCCGCCTTCCTCGACGTCATCAGCCCCTGCGTGGCGTTCAACAACCACCTTGGCAGCACGCGCTCCTACGACCATGTGCGCGAGCACAACGCGGTGCTCAATCGCATCGATTTCATCGACCTGGCGCCGGCGCCGCAGGGCGATGCCGGCGCCATCGACCTGCCGCAGCCCGACGGCTCGCTGCTGCGCCTGCGCCGCCTGCGCGACGGCCACGACCCGCGCGACCGCCGCGCCGCGCTGGCGCTGGTGCAGGCGATGCAGGCCGACGGCGAGCTGCCGACCGGGCTGATCCATGTCGACCCGGCCGCGCAGAACCTGCACCAGCGGCTGAAGCTGTCGTCAACGCCGCTGAACCGCCTCGGTGAGGCGGAGCTCTGTCCGGGCGCCGCGGCGCTGGCCACGATCAACCAGCGCCTGAGGTGAGCTTGCCGATGTGGCGTCGCCTGGTCCTGCTGCTGAAGCTGCTGCTGGTGCTGCTGGCGCCGCCGGCGCAGGGTCGACCGCCGCTGGCCGACCCGCGCTTCGAGTCGGTCGGCGACGCGGTGGCGATCACCGACGGCGTCGTCTCGACCCTGGTCGTCGACCGCACCGGCTTCCTGTGGATCGGCACCGCGGTCGGGCTGGTGCGCTTCGACGGCCATGAGTTCACGCCGTTCCACCCGCCGGCCAGCGACGATTACCCGCCGACGCATTTCGTGCGCAGCCTGCTCGCCGGGCGCGACGGCCATCTCTGGATCGGCACCGACAGCGACGGCCTGGCCCGCTACGACCCGCAGCGCGACCACTGGACCCTGTACCGACCGGGCACGGCCGGCATGCTCAAGGGTACGGTGCGCGCGCTGGCCGAGGACCTCGACGGGCAGATCTGGGCCGGCACCGTCGGTGGCGGCCTGCAGCGGCTCGACGCCGCCGGCCAGCAGTTCACGCGCTTCGGCAAGGCCCAGGGCCTGCCCGACGAGCGCGTGCAGAGCCTGCTGGTGGCCAGGGACGGCACGCTCTGGGTCGGCAGCTGGAGCGGCCTGGTGCGGCTGCGCCGCGGGGCGCAGCGTTTCGAGCCGGCGCCCGAGGGCCTGCAGCTCGAGGGCCGGGTGATCACGCTGCTGCACGAGGACGCGCAGGGCCGGCTCTGGGTCGGCACGCAGTCGGGTGAGCTGCTGCGCAGCGGCGGCGGCCGCATCGATTGGCTCGATCGCGGCGGCGGCGCCGACGGCGGGCTGCAGGCGCTGGTCGAGATGGAGGACGACGAGATCTGGGTCGGCCGCTCGCACGGCATCGAGATCCGCCGGGCCGGCGACGGCGAGGTGCTGCGACGCATGCGCCATAGCGTCACCCGTCCCTGGGGACCGGCCGGCTCCGACGTGCGCGCGATGGTGCGCGACCGCAGCGGCGTGCTCTGGATGGGCAGCTACGGGGGCGGCCTGCAGCGCCATGTGCCCAACGGCGGTGCGATCTGGGTGCGCCATGGCGACGGCGACGAGGACAGCGTGCTCGGCGTTGCCGACGTGCGCAGCCTGATCGAGCTGCGCAACGGCGAGATCTGGGCCGGCACCAACGACCGCGGCATCGCCGTGCTCGACACCCAGCTGCGTCAGCTGGCGGAGATCCGTCCGGGCAGCGGCGGCTACCGCGGCGGGCGTGCCGGTGGCATCACGCAGGCCGCCGACGGCCGCGTCTGGATCGCCAACGGCGAGGGCGTGGCGGTGTTCGACGCCGCCAGTCGCCGCCACCTGCAGAGCTACCCGGTCGGCAAGGGCCGGGTGCGGGTGATCCGCGGCATTGCCGACGGCAGCGTCTATGTCGGCACCCAGGACGGGCTGTTCCGCTGGCGACCGGGCGACAGCGCGTTGCAGCGCCTGGCGCTCAGCGACGGCAGCGCGCTGCTGGGCGACATCAATGCCTTGGCCGAGCAGGGCGGCCGGCTCTGGGTCGGCGGCGAGGCCGGGCTGTTCACGATGCAGGCCGGCGACAGCGGCCTGCGCCCCGTCAGCCAGGCCGGCGGCGCCGGCATCAGCACCGTGCTCGGCCTGCTGGTCGACCGCCAGCAGCGGCTCTGGGTCGACACCGTCGTCGGGCTGCGCCTGCTCAAGCGCTTCGACGAGCGGGGCGTGGAGTTCGACCGCGTCAGCGAGCGCATCGGCCAGAGCGGGCAATCCTTCGGCGCCAACCTGCTCGACGACGCCGCCGGCCGCATCTGGACGCACCGCGGCGCCTACGACCCGACGCGCGGGCGCTTCGAGGCACTCGGCCAGGCCGATGGCGCCGACATCGGCACCGGCTGGTTCCGCTCCTACGTCGGGCTGCGCGACGGCCGCCTGCTGTTCGGCGGCAGCCGTGGCGTGATGGTGCTCGAACCCAGCCGCTTCCGGCCCTGGCATTACGCACCCCCGGTGGTCGCGACCGCGCTGCACATCAATGGCGAGCGCCGGCCGCTGGCGCGCCTGCAGCCGGAGCTGCAGTTGCAGCCCGGCGAGCGCAGCGTGGCCATCGAGTTCGCCGCGCTGGACCTCAGCCAGCCGGGACGCAACCGCCACCGCTTCCGGCTCGAGGGCCTGAACAGCGGCTGGATCGAAGTCGTCGGCGACCAGCGCGTCGCCTCCTACGCCAACCTGGCGCCGGGCAGCTACGCGCTGCAGGTGCAGGGCAGCAACCGCAACGGCGAGTGGAGCCCCGAGGTGCTGCAGCTGCCGATCGAGGTGCTGCCCGAGTGGTGGCAGCGCTGGTGGGTGCGCGCGCTGGGGCTGCTGCCGCTGGCCGGCCTGTTGCTGCTGCTGGTGCAGGCGCGCACTCGCGGCCTGCAGCGACGCCAGGCCGAGCTCGAGCAGCGCGTGCAGCAGCGCACCGAGGAGCTCGAGGTGCTGTCGCGCCAGCTGCAGGAGAAGTCGCAGGCGCTGGAGGAGGCGGCGCTGACCGACCCGTTGACCGGCCTGCACAACCGCCGCTTCGCGCTCGAGCGCATCGACGACGACCTGCGCCTGCTGCTGCGCCGCTACGAGGAGGCGCAGCGCCACGGCCTGCCGCCGCCGGAAGATGCCGATCTCTGCTTCTTCCTGATCGACATCGACCACTTCAAACAGGTCAACGATCAGCACGGCCATGCCGCCGGCGACGCCGTGCTGGTGCAGATGCGCGAACGCCTGCAGGAGGTGTTCCGCGAGGCCGACTACCTGGTGCGCTGGGGGGGCGAGGAGTTCCTGGTGGTGGCCCGCGGCACCGCCCGTGCGGCGGCGCCCGACCTGGCCGAGCGCGCGCGCCAGGCGGTCGGTCGCCGGCCCTTCGTGCTCGCCGGCAGCGGCCAGACCGGGCGCGCGCTGTCGCGCAGCTGCTCGATCGGCTTCGCCTGCTACCCGCTGCGGCAGTCGCAGCCGCGCGCGGTGCCCTGGGCGACGGTGCTGAACCTGGCCGATGCGGCGCTCTACACCGCCAAGCGCGAGGGCCGCAACCGCTGGGTCGGCGTGCTCGACGGCAACGCGCTGCCGCCGCAGCGCCTACACGAGGACCTGACCGAGGGCGGCGAGCTGCCCGCCGGCCTGAACCTGCGCCGCGGCCCGGCGCCCTGAGGGGGGCGGCGGGCTCGCCCGCATTGACAAGCGGGCGCGCAGCGACTGTGATCGCTTGTCACACTTCGCAACGGGATCTCGCCATGAAACTGAAGAAGAAGCTGCCCTTGTTCGTTTCCGGCGTGCTGGCGCTGGTGTTCTTCGCCGCCCTGCTCGGCATCTACCAGCTCGACGCCGCGGTCAACACCTTCAGCACCGAGGTGCGCAACCACACCGACCACGAGCGCCAGGCAGCGGCGATGGCGAGCAAGTTCAAGACCCAGGTGCAGGAGTGGAAGAACACGCTGCTGCGCGGCAAGGACCCGAAGCAGTTCGAGCGCTACTGGGGCGCCTTCGGCAAGCTCGAGGGCGAGATCGGCGAGACCGGTGCCAAGCTCTTGAGCACGATGCCACCGGGTGATGCGCGCGAGCTGGTGCAGCGCTTCGTCACCGCCCACGCCGAGATGGGCAAGAAGTACCGTGGCGCCGTCGAGCAGTTCAAGGCCGCCGACTTCGACCCTGCGGTTGGCGACAAGGCGGTGCAGGGCATGGATCGAGAGCCGGCCAAGCTGATGGAGGAGGTCAGCAACCGCATCCACGCCGACAGCCTGGCCGCCGCCGAGGCCGCGGCCACTGCCGGTCGACGCGCGGTCTGGATGAGCCTGATGCTGATGATGATCGCCAGCGGCATCGGCATCGTCGCCGGCCTGATGCTCAGCCGCGCCATCACCGTGCCGCTGCAGCAGGCGGTGAACCTGGCGCAGCGGGTGGCCGACGGCGACCTCACCGCCGAGATCAACGCCCGTGGCGACGACGAGATCGCCGAGCTGCTGCGCGCGCTCGAGAACATGGGGACGAAGCTGTCGGCCGTGGTCGGCGCGGTGCGGCAGTCGTCGGAATCGGTGGCCGGTGCCAGCGGCGAGATCGCCAGCGGCAACCAGGACCTGAGCCAGCGCTCCGAGCGCCAGGCGGCGTCGCTGGAGGAAACCGCGTCGTCGATGGAGGAGCTCAATGCGACCGCGCAGCAGACCGCCGACAACGCCCGCCAGGCGACGCAGCTGGCCGGTGGCGCGTCACGCGTCGCGCAGCAGGCCGGCGACGTGGTGCAGCAGATCATCGCGACCATGCGCGGCATCGACGAGTCGAGCAAGCGCATCGCCGACATCATCGGCACCATCGACGGCATCGCGTTCCAGACCAACATCCTGGCGCTGAACGCCGCGGTGGAGGCGGCGCGCGCCGGCGAACAGGGTCGCGGCTTCGCGGTGGTGGCCGGTGAGGTGCGCACGCTGGCCAGCCGCTCGGCCGAGGCGGCCAAGGAGATCAAGACCCTGATCGGCGACAGCGTCGAGCGGGTCGGCCAGGGCAGCGCGCTGGTCGGCCAGGCTGGCACGACGATGGCCGAGGTGGTGGCGTCGATCCAGCGCGTCACCGACATCGTCAGCGAGATCGCCAGCGCCAGCGTCGAGCAGAGCCATGGCGTGGCGCAGATCGACCAGGCGATCACCGACATGGACCAGGTGACGCAGCAGAACGCCGCGCTGGTCGAGCAGGGCGCAGCCGCCGCCGAGAGCCTGCGCCAGCAGGCCTTGGCGCTGGTGCAGACGGTGGCGGCGTTCCGACTGCAGGGAGGGCGTTAGGCCATGGCGCTGCTCGCCGTTAGTAGGTGATCGCGGTTTGCGCGCTTTCATAGAGCCCGTCGGGGCTATCCACCCCGACACCCGGACCCCACTTTTCTTTGCTTGCGCCAAAGAAAAGGGGGGAAAAGAAAGGCGCTCAATGCCGGCCCTGCCCTAGGGGCAGTGGCCGAAGCGACGGCTGCTGACATGTCAAGCACAGCCCGTGTTTCTGCTTGCGAAGTCTCGGGCGCTAAGGCGGCCCGGGTACGGGCCGCACAGACCAGCGAGGACCATCACGGTCGCGCTGCGAGAACGGGACGCGACGGAGGACTCCCGCGAGCCCGCCCGTGGCCTGCGAAGGCCAAGGCAGAAAGCCGGCGCGTGAACGCGCCGACATACTACCGAGCAAAAGAATGCATTCGGGCTGCTGAGTCCGGCCCGCTAGCGGGCCGGCTAAGCGGGCACGGCTTGGCGGGGCACGGACAGAGGCAGCGGGAGTCCTCCGTCGCGTCCCGTTCTCGCAGCGCGACCGTGATGGTTCTGGCTGGCGAGTGCAGCCGGTACTCCGGCTGCCTTAGCGCCTTGATCGGGGCGGGCAGAGGACGGGCTGGCGTTGCCATGTCAGCAGCCTCGGCCTCGGCCAGCGCCCCTAGGGCGCGGCCGGCATTGAGGCGCCTTTCTTTTGCCCCCCTTTTCTTTGGCGCAAGCAAAGAAAAGCGGGGGGCCGGGCTGAGACCGGAGCGAGGACAGCCCTGAGGGCTGTCCGACCCCGGTCGAAGGACAGGCCGCCTGCAAGCGGCCTGGCGCGGGGGTGGATAGCCCCCGCGGGCTCCCCCGACAACAAGCGCAAGCTTCGCCTAGACCCTGCCAAGCAGTGAAGCGCGGAGCATGCGTTTCCAGCGGCACCCCATCTTCCGTTCACGCGAACAGCGCCTAAGCCAATCCCTCCAGCCGCCCGAACGCAGCGGCGTGCGGGAACACCGCTGCCGTCGTCGCCGCGTCGGCGCCGAACCAGCGTGCCAGCTCGACGCCGAGCTGCTCGGTCGCCGTCGTCGGCAGCCACACGCCCTGGCCGAGGTCGTCGGCGCCGCCCAGCAGCAGGCTGGGGAAGCGACCGTAGAGCCGCCGCCCCGGCAGACCGCCGCCCATCACCAGCTGGTGATTGCCCCAGGCGTGGTCGGTGCCGGCGCCGTTGCTGGGCAGATTGCGGCCGAAGTCGCTGGCGGTGAACAGGCCCACCTGATCGCTGCGGCCCAGCTCCACCAGCGCCGCGTGGAACGCAGCGATCGCGTCGCTGAGCTCGCCGAGCAGCTCGTTCTGCCGCTGCAGCTGGTCGTCGCCATGGGTGTCGAAGCCGCCCAAGCTGGCGAAGAAGCATTGCCGCGACAGCCCGAGCTGCGCCTGCGCGCCGATCAGCCGCGCCGCCATGCGCAGCTGCTGGCCGAGGCCACTGTCCGGGAACGCCGTGGTGATGCTGCTGCCGTTGACGGCGGCGGCCAGCACGCGCTGGTTCTCGATCGAGCGCCCGAGCACGTTCAGCCAGGTCTGCTCGAACGGGTCGCTGCGGGTCTCGGTGAGCAGGCTGGCGACCGCTGCCGACAAGGGATCGGTCGCGCCCGGCCTGTAGAAGTCGAAGCCGAAGCGGCCGCCGGGCGACACGCGGTAGGGCGACAGCGACTGGTCACCGGCCTGCCAGAGGTTGCCGCCTGACAGGCTGATCGCGCTGTAGCCGCGGTTCGCGCTGCCGGCGCTACTGGCGCGTTCCAGCAGGCGCCCGCCCCAGCCATGGCGGGCCGGGCCCTCGGCCAGCGCGCTCTGCGTCGCGCCCTGCTGGTCGGTATGCGAGTAGAGGTTGTAGGGCAGCGGCACGCGGCGCGCCTGCGCATCCGCCTTGGTGGTCGGCTGGATCAGCGGGCCGATGTTCGCCACCCAGCTCGCGTGCCCGGCGTTGACCAGCGCCTGCACGCCGGCCATCGCCGGGTGCAGGCCGTAGCCGCTGGCGTTGGCAAAGCTCAAGGGCAGCAGCGCGTCGCGGGCGATCGCCAGGTTGGGTCGCGCGCGCTGGTAGTCGCTCCAGCGCGCATCGGTCGGCACCAGCGTGTTGTTGCCGTCGTTGCCGCCGAACAGGAACACGCAGACCAGGGCCTTGTAGCCGGGCCCGCTGGTCTGCGCCAGCGCGTCGAACTGCGCGGCGATCGCGGCGGCGGCGCCGGCCTGCAGGAACTGTCTTCGGCGCATGTCAGTTCACCTTCGTTGCGCCCATGGCGATCCGCGGCGCATCACACGGTTCATCAAGTGGCCGCCGTGGAGCCGGCTTTGCCGGGCCACTGGCGGCGCCCCCTTGAGGGGGCCGACGAAGCCGGTACGGGGTGGGCTCATCGCTGAACCACAAAGTCGGGCGACATCGCAACGAGCGTGAGCGCGTGCTTCACGCGCGTGCTGCGCTGGTCGGCCTTGGTGGCGTTGATCAGCGTCGTCAGTCGCTGGCGCGTGGTCTCGCTCATCGCCAGCGCGAAGAACAGCAGCTCCAGGCGGTCGACGAGCTGCTTCGCGTCGCCGGCCAGCTCGCGCAGGCCGTCGAGCTGCAGGCGCACGCGGTGCGCCTCGGGCCAGCCGTAGCCGCCGCTGCCGAACAGCTGGTAGAAGAAGTTCAGCGAACCGGCGGCCGAGGTCTCGCTGGTGATCTGGAACTCCGGCGCGTTCAAGCCGGCCTGCGCCAGCGGCCCGGCGGGGCGGAACTCCGGCGCGTAGAAATTGAACACCGAGGGCGCGAGCAGCGGGCTCTGGCCGAGCGCCTCGTCGGCGCTGTCGAGGTAGTGGATGCGGGTGAAGCCGCTGTCGCTGCGCGCCTGCAGCGCGCGCAGCACGGCGGCGAAGCGCAGCACCGGCTCACGCAGCTTGCCGGCGCGCGGCGGCGGGTTGTCGCCGCGCGCCTCGGGGTCGAGCAGCACCGCGCGCAGATTGCCGCGCTGGCCGCTGCCGTCGTTGACGAAGACCTCGGCGACGCGGCGCAGATAGGCCGGGCTCGGGTTGCTGCTGACCAGGCGCTGGATCAGCTGGCGGCAGAAGAAGGGCGGCACATTGGGGTGCTGGAAGATCGTGTCCAGCGCCTCCTTCAGGTCCTGCTGCGGCGTCTGGCCGGCGGGCAGCACGCGGCCGTCGAGCAGCAGCTTGTCGCCCGGCTCGTGGAACGCCGGCCAGGCCTCCATCGGCCGCTGCCACAGCGCCTCGTTGTTCTCGTCCGGGTGGCGGAACGCCTTGGCGTCGGCGGTGTTCAGGCCGCCGAAGCCCCAGCCGCTGAAGGCGCGCGCGAAGCCCTTGACCACCGCCTCGTCGAAGGTCGGCTGGGTCTGACCCTGGGCGTCGAGCCGGGGCGTGCCGTCGAGGTTCAGCTGGATCAGGCCGATCGAGAACAGCTGCAGCACCTCGCGCGGGAAGTTCTCGTTCGGGTGCGTGCCGCGCTTCGCGTCGGCCTTCTCGGAGCCCAGCATGTTCAGGTAGTAGCCCATCGCCGGCTGCAGCGTCACCGCCTCGAGCAGCTCGCGCCAGCTGCCGAAGGCGTGGCGGTTCAGTATGTCCATGTAGGACGACATCGCGTGCGGCCGCAGATCCGGCGCGATGTTGCTGATGACGAAGATCTGCAGCAGCGCCCAGCTCATGCGGCCGCGCAGCGGGTCCTCGCCCCACAGCCATTGCTGCCAGATCGCCTCGTAGCTCATCTCCTCGCTGACGCGCGGCTTGTCGCCGGCCTTCTGGTCGCGGCCGCGCTGGCTCTCCAGGTAGGCCAGCTGCGACACCGTCGGGCGTTCGAACTGCGTGTTCAGCCAGGCGTCGAAGCCCTGCGCCACCAGCGCGTCGATGTCGTCGCCGCCGCGCGGGCCGAAGCTGGCCTGCATCAGGAAGCGCGCCGCGTCCCGCCGCGTCGGTGCCGGGGGCGGCACCGGTGGACTGGCCGGCTGCGTTCCGGGCGTGGCGTCGCCGCCACTGCCGCCGCCGCCACAGGCACTGAGCAACGCCACCGCGGCGAGCGCGGCGGCCGGGCCGTCGGGGGCCGGGGCGTCGGCGACGGCGGTATCGACGGGCTCACGGTCCATGCGGCGCTCCAAGCGGCGGGGCAAGCGCTCACTCTGCGCCGCGCCGCCGCGACTTGCCGTCAGAAACCGTAAGCCCTGGTGAGGACGGAATCGTGGTGCAACCGCGGCAAGCGGTGTCGCCGGATGCCGCTGAAGTGGCAAGATGCCGGCGACCGGGGAGCGGTACAACAACCCACAACAAGGACCCAGTCACGTGGACAGCTTCAAACATCAGCTGGCGCTTTGGTTCGGGGGATTGACCCTGGTGCTGCTGCTCGCCGGAGGCCTTTACGCGGCGCAGGTGGCCAGCACCCTGGCCGCGCAGCAGCGCGGCGAGACGCTCAGCGCGGCCGCCGGCGCCGGCGCCGAGCTGCTCGGTGCGCATCTGCGCGAGCGCGAGCTCGACATCATGGTGCTGGCGCAGTCGCCGCTGCTGCGCGACGGCGCGCTCGACAGCCGGGCCGTGCTGTCGACGCTGCAGGCGCGCAGCGCGCTGCGTCGCGAGATCGCCTGGCTCGGCGTCGCCGACGCCACCGGGCAGGTGCTGCAGGCAGCCAACGGGCTGCTGGTCGGCCGCAATGTCGCGCAGCGCGACTGGTTCAAGGCCGGCATCGAGGGCGTGTTCGTCGGCGACGTGCACGAGGCCGTGCTGCTGGCCAAGCTGCTGCCGCAGGCGACCGGCGGCGAGCCGTTGCGCTTCGTCGATTTCGCCGCACCGATCCGCGATACCGAGGGCCGGCTGCGCGGCGTCGTCGGTGCGCATGCGCATTGGAGCTGGGTGCGCGAGACCCTCGAGGAGGCGGTGCTGCGCCGCCTGCCCGATGTCGACGTGCTGATCGTCAATCGCAAGGGCGAGGTGCTCTACCCCGAGCAGCTGATCGGCAAGGCCGGCCTGGACGGCGGGCTGCCGTCGACGCAGCGCGCCGAGCTGCGCACCTGGCCCGACGGCGAGCGCTACCTGACCAGCCAGGCGCCGGTGCGCGCGCGCTCCAGCAACGAGCTGGGCTGGCAGGTGGTGGTGCGCCAGCCGGCCGCGGTGGCGCAGGCGCCGGTGCGTGCGCTGCAGTGGCGCATGGCGCTGATCGGCCTGCTTGCCGGCCTCGTCACCGCCGGCCTGGCCTGGCATCTGGCGGGTCGCGTCAGCCGCCCGGTGCAGGCGCTGGCCGAGGTCGCCCGCCGCATCGAGCATGGCGACGGCGACGTGCGCTTCCCCGAGCCGGAGGGCGCGAGCGAGCTGCGCCAGTTGCTCGGCTCGGTGCGCGCGATGACCGACGGCCTGCTGCGCAAGGAGGATGAACTGGCGCATGCCAACGCGACGCTGGAGGAGCAGGTGCGGCAGCGCACCGAGGCGCTGGAGCAGGCCAATGTCGAGCTGGCGCGCCTGGCCACGCGCGACGCACTGACCGGCGCCTACAACCGCCGCTGGTTCGACGACAAGCTCGCTGAATGCTTCCACCTGGCGCAGCGCGCCGGCCAGGGCTTCGCGCTGCTGCTGGTCGACGTCGACCACTTCAAGCGCATCAACGACAACCATGGCCACGACATCGGCGACGCCGTGCTGCAGCAGCTGGCGGCGCTGCTGCAGGCGCATACCCGCGCCTCCGACTGCGTGGCGCGCTTCGGCGGCGAGGAGTTCGCGGTGCTGATGCCGGGCACGGCGGAAGCCGTGGCGGCGCTGGCGGTGGCCGAGAAGCTGCGTGCCGCGGTCGCCGCCGAGCGCTTCCCCGGCGTCGGCAGCCTGACGCTGAGCGGCGGCGTGAGCCTGTGGGCGATCGGTGACGACGGCGGCGCCAGCGTCGTCAAGCGCGCCGACCTCGCGCTCTACCGCGCCAAGGCCGACGGCCGCAACCGCATCGAGCTGCTGCTGGCCGAGAGCGCCTAGCGCCGGCGCGGCCGCGCCGCCGCCAGGCCGTCGAAGCAGGCGGCGAGCAGCCAGTCGACGATCTCCTCGTCGCGGTAGCTGCCGCCGGCCTTAAGCACGCCGAGCACCGGGTCGCAGGCGCGCGCGAACAGCGTGTACAGCACCACCTCGGCCGGCAAGGCCGGGTTCAGCTGACCGGCGGCCTGCGCCTCGCCGATCCATTCGCCGAGCTGCTCGCTCAGCGTCATCAGGCGCTCGAGGTAGACGCGGTCGGCGGCCAACGCGCTGCGCAGATTGCTGTTCTGCGCCGGCAGCGACGGCATCTCGCCGGCGAGCTGCGCCTGCATGGCCCAGCGCGCCACCGCCTTCAGGCGCTCCAGCGGGCTGTCCAGCGCCGCCTGCGGCCCGCTGCAGAAGGCCAGCGCGCGGTCGAGCACGCGCACCATCGCGGCGGCGGCCAGCGCCTCCTTGGAGACGAAATGCTTGTACAGGCTGGCCTTGGCGACGCCGACCTCGGCGGCGACGGCGTCCACCGTCATCGCGTCGAATCCCTTGTCGACGAGCAGCCGATTGACGGCGTCAACGATCGCGTCCTCGCGGGCCTGCAGCACCTGCGCGCGGAATGAGGGCTTGTTCATGGCGCCCATTATGGGCGGTTCGAGACTGGTTGATACGAAACGTGACCGCTCAGTTTCGAGAAAGACCGCACAGTTCACTTGGAATACCAATCGGTATAGGCTGCGCCACCATACCCCTTGGTCATGCGTTCCCTGGGGTCGCTTTCGTCAACCCTTGAGGAGATTCCGATGACGCCAGATCTGCGCCGCCGTGCCGCCCTGCTCGGCCTGGGTTCGCTCAGCCTCGGCCTCGCGGCCTGCGGCGGCAGCGACGACGAGGGCGGCACGCCCGACCTGCTTGCCGCCGTCCAGACCGACCGCGACACCACCGTGCTGGCCGAGGCCGTGGCCGCCGCCGGACTCGGCAGCCTGCTGTCGGGCGCCGGCCCGCTGACCCTGTTCGCGCCGACCGACTCCGCGTTCACCGCGTTGCTGGCCGAGCTCGGCCTGACGAAGGCGCAGCTGCTCGCCGACCGCGCGCTGCTGACGCAGGTGCTCAGCGCCCATGTGCTGGGCGCGGCGGTGCGCAGCCCGCAGGTGCCACTGGGCCGCGCCATCAGCAGCCTCGGCGGCGCGGTGTTCAAGATCGAGTCGGTCAGCGGCCAGCTGCTGTTCACCGACGGCCGCAACCGCACCGGCCGCATCGTCAGCACCGACGCCGTGCTGCCCAACGGCGTGATCCACAAGATCGACCGCGTGATGCTGCCGGCGAACCGTAACCTGGTGCAGACCGCGCAGGCGCTGCCCGACTTCAGCATCCTGGTCGAGGCGGTGGTCGCCGCCAACCTCGCCGGCGTGCTGTCGGGCCCGGGACCGTTCACCGTGTTCGCGCCGACCAACGCCGCCTTCGCCGCGCTGCTCGTCGAGCTCGGCATGAGCAAGGCGCAGCTGCTCGGCAACGTGCCGCTGCTGACCGCCGTGCTGCGCTACCACGTGCTGGCCAGCCGCGTGCTGAAGGCCGAGGTGCCGCTGGGCACCGCGATCGCCACCGTGCAGGGCGAGAGCCTCAGCATCGACGGCACGCTGGCGATCACCGACCGCAACGGCCGCAAGGCGTCGATCGTCGCCACCGACGTGTTCGCCAGCAACGGCGTCATCCACGTCGTTGACAAGGTGATCCTGCCCAAGCTGCCCAGCATCGTCGAGCTGGCGCAGGCCACGCCCGCGTTCAGCCTGCTGGTCGAGGCGCTGGTCGCCGCCGACCTCGTCGGCGCGCTGTCAGGCCCGGCGCCGCTGACGGTATTCGCGCCGACCAACGACGCCTTCGTCGCGCTGCTGGCCGAGCTCGGCACCAGCAAGGAGGCCTTGTTCGCGAACAAGGCGCTGCTGACCGCGGTGCTCACCTACCACGTCGTGCCCGGCCGCGTGTACCGCGCCGGCGTGCCGGTCGGCGTGCCGATCCGCACGCTCAATGGCGGCAGCTTCAGCGTCAACGCGCAGCTGCGCATCACCGATGCCAACGCCCGCGTCGCCGGCATCACGGCCACCGACGCGCTGGCGCTGAACGGCGTCGTGCACACCCTCGATCGCGTCATCCTTCCCGTGCTCTGAGAGCACATCACCGCTGGAGTTTCACCATGAAGAAGCTGTTCGTTTCCGCCCTGCTGTCGGTCGCCGCCCTCGGTGCCCAGGCCAAGGACATCGTCGACACCGCGGTCGCCGCCGGTTCGTTCAAGACCCTGGCCACCGCGCTGCAGGCCGCCGGCCTGATCGACACGCTGAAGGGTAAGGGCCCGTTCACCGTGTTCGCGCCGACCGACGAGGCGTTCGCCAAGATCCCCAAGGCGCAGCTTGACGCGCTGCTGGCCGACAAGGCCAAGCTGACCGCGGTGCTGACCTACCACGTGGTGTCGGGCAAGGTGATGGCCAAGGACGTCAAGGCCGGCAAGGTCAAGACCGTGCAGGGCAGCGAGCTGACCATCGGCACCATGGGCGGCGTCACCGTCGACAACGCCAAGGTCGTCAAGACCGACATCGTGGCCGACAACGGCGTCATCCACGTCATCGACAGCGTGGTGCTGCCGAAGTAAGCCGCCTCAGTCCGGCAGCGTGCCGGGAATCAGCACGCTGCCGCGCTGCGCCCGCTTGGCCAGCAGCAACAGCTGGTCGGCGGCGCGCAGCAGGCCGCTGGGCGAGCCCGGGCTGAGCAGCGAGTCGGTGACGCCGGCCGAGAAGCTCTGGCCGATCAGCTCGCTGCCTCCCTCCAGCGCGAAGCGCTGCGCGCGCCAGGCGGCGAGCAGGCCCTGCACCTTGGCCTGCGCATCGGCTGCCGGCGTGTGCGGCATCAGCAGGCAGAACTCCTCGCCACCGTAGCGGAACGCGAGATCGCTGCGGCGCAGGTGATCGCGCAGCAGCAGGCCGAAGGCGGCGAGCAGCTGGTCGCCGACCGGATGACCGTGCGTGTCGTTGACGCGCGTGAAGTGGTCGAGGTCGATCACCACCACCGCCAGCGGCGTGCCGTCGCGTTGCGCCAGCGCCAGCACCGCCGGCAGGGTCTCGTTGAGGTGGCGGCGGTTCGCCAGCCCGGTCAGCGCGTCCTGCGTCGCCAGCTCCTGCAGCCGGCCCTGCAGCGCCTCGACCTCGGCGATCTTGCGCGACAGCGCCGCGTTCAGCTCGGCCAGCTCGGCCCGCGCCTGCTCGGCGGCCAGGCGCCGCGCCTCGTTCTCCTCCAGCCGCTTCTGCATCTGCAGCAGCTCGGTCTGCAGCATCGCCGCCTGCTGGCGGGCGCGCGACGCCAGGCGCGCGCGCTCGGCCGTCAGGCGCTGCCAGTCGCGCAGCGCGGCCAGCGCGCTGACCGCGTCGCCGGCGGCCTCGAACAGGTTCGCGCGAAGCCGCGCGTGCTCGCAGCGCATGCGCAGGCTGGGCCGCGCGTCGCCCTCGGCCCGCAGCTGCGGGGCGACGCTGTCGAGGTGCTGCAACGCCGCCGCGGTCTGGCCGTGAAGGTGCAGTCGCAGCGCCTCGGCCATCGCGCGTTCGATGTGCTCGTCGGGCAGCTGCGGCGGCGCGCAGCGCGCCAGCAGGCGGTCGGCCAGCGGCAGGTCGCCGGCCTGTAGCGCGCAGATCGCCTGCGCCTCGAAATGCATCGGCACCAGGCCGCGGCCGCTGGGGTCGGGCTCGGCCTCGGCGAGCCGGCGCACGTCGGCCAGCGCCTCGGCGGCGCGACCCATCTCGGTCAGGCAGATCGTGCGGTTGACCAGCAGCACGGTGAGCAGGCGGCCGTTGCGCAGGCCCTGCATGCGCTCGAGCCCGAGCTCGACCTGGCGCAGCGCCTCGTCGCGGTCGCCGAGCTCGATCAGCTCGTGCGACAGATTGCAGTACAGCGCGGTGTCGAAGCCATGGCCCTGGCGTGGCCCGACGTCGCGCAGCGCCTGGTACATGTAGGCGAAGGCCTGCGCCGAGTCGCCCTGCGCCGACCAGCAGCCGGCGATCGCGTTGAGCAGCACGCCGCGCTGCTCGGGAGCGAGCAGGCGCAGGCCCTCGTCGCGCAGCGGCAGCAGCAGCGCCATCGCCTGCTGCACGCGGCCCAGGCGCCACAGCGCCCGCGCGTGGCCGGCGCAGGCGAGGATCTCGCCGCCGCGCTCGTCGGTGGCCTCGAACTGCCGGCGTGCCTCCTGCAGCACCTCGGCGGCGGTGCTCGGCGCGGCGAAGTAGAGGCGGTGAAAGCCCAGCACCAGCTGCGCCCAGGCGGCGCCCACCGGATCGTCGTCATTCGCCGCGCGCGCGGCCGCCCCCTGCGCCAGCACCAGGGCCTGGCCGGCGTCGGCGTGCAACTGGCGCCAGGCGCGTTGCGCCTGCTTCTGGGCGGGGCTGCTCATGGGGGTGGAAGGGGTGTCGGCAAAGCGGGCGATTCTGTCGATTCGGCGTCCTGCTGTCCTGCTCCCCCCCCATTGGGGGGACGGCCGCCGTCAGGCGGTCTGGGCCTGCAGCGTTTCCACCAGCGCCGCGTCCATCTGCGCCGCGTGCTGCGGGAACCACTCGGCCAGCGCCGGCGCGATGCGCTGCAGCGGGTCGCGGTCGTCGGCCTCGGCATGCTGCAGCACCGCGCGCATCAGCTCGATGACCATGCGGTGCTGGCGCTGGTGGCAGTTCTCGGCCTCGAAGCCGAGCCGTGCCATCCAGTCCTCCTCCATCGCGAAATGCGCCTCGGTGTGGGCGAGCAGCTCGCGAAAGCGCGGCAGCGCGTCCGCGTCGGCGGCGTCGTGGAACGCGTTCAGCAGCGCGACGAACTCCTCATGCGTGCGGTCGAGTTCGTCGTGCTGCAAGCGCAGCGCATCGGTCCAGGGCAGGGCACTCATGGAACGAGAGCCTAGCGCAGCCGCCGAGCACCGGTCTTGTCGCCGGTCAAGCGCCGCCGTAGACGCTCCAGCGCCCCTCGCGCGCGAAGCCGATCAGCTGCAGGCCGGCCGCCTGCGCCGCGCGCAGCGCCAGCGCGGTCGGCGCGCTCATCGCCGCGAGCAGCGGGCTGCCGACGCGAGCCGCCTTCTGCACCAGCTCGAAGCTGGCGCGGCTGCTCAGCAGCAGCCAGTTCGCGCCCAGGTCCAGGCCCTGCTGCGCCGCCAGCCCGATCAGCTTGTCGAGCGCGCAGTGGCGGCTGACGTCCTCGGCCACCGCCAGCAGCGCGCCGTCGGCGTCGACCAGCGCGGCCGCATGCGCGCCGCCGCTGGCGGCGTTGAGCGGCTGCCGCGCCGCCAGCGCGGCCAGGGCCTGCGGTATGGCGCCGGGGGCGAGCTGCAGCGCCCGGCGTTCGCGGGCCGGCGCCAGCGCCAAGAGCGCGGCCTGGTCCTCGATGCCGCAGAGCCCGCAGCCGCCGGGCGCGAGGCCGAAGCGCCGCCGCGCCTGCAGCGCCTGCCGCCGCGCCGCGGGCAGGCCGATGAAGACCGAGAGCCCGGCGCCGGTCGGCACCGCCTCCAGCCGTGTCAGCTCGGCGGCCGCGTCGATCAGGCCCTCGCTCAGGCAGAAGCCCAGCGCCAGCGCCTCGGCCTGCAGCGGCGTCGCCATCAGCGTGATCGTCAGCTCCTCGTCGAACACCAGGCAGACCGGCGCCTCCTCGACCAGGCGCTCCGCATGCGGCGCGGCGGCGTCGCTGCGGCGCACCGGCGCCGGGCTCAGGCCGTCGGCAAACGCCTGCGGCGGCGGCGCGGCCCAGTCCAGCGTCATGCGCCCACCGCGTGCAGGCGGATCGGGATCGCCTTCGCCGCCGGCGTGCGCGCGCCGCTGGCCACCAGGCCCAGCGGCACCAGCGGCGTGGCCTCGGGGAAGTAGGCCGCGGCGCAGCCCGGGGCGATCGCCAGCTCGCGCAGCTCGAAGCCGCGCAGCCAGCGCGACTCCTCGGCGGCCAGGCCCTCGACGTCGACGAACTGCCCGGCGCGCAGACCCAGGCGCTGCAGGTCCTCGGGCGCCAGGAAGATCACCTCGCGGGTGCCGAACACGTTGCGGTAGCGGTCGTCGTTGCCGTAGACCGTGGTGTTGAACTGGTCGTGGCTGCGCACCGTCATCAGCGTCAGCACCTGCTCCGGCCGGTCGACCCGCGCCTTGGCGCGTGCCACCACGCCGGCCTGCGGCAGCGCCTGCGGCAGCAGCCGGGCGCGGCCGCTGTCGGTGCGCCATTCGCGCCGGCTAGCCGGGTTCGGCAGCCAGAAGCCGCCGGGGGTGGCGAGCTTGGCGTTGAAGCCGTCGAAGCCGTCGAACACCTCGCGCTGGCAGCGCTCGATGGCGTTGCGGATGCGCACGTGGTC
>Ga0164290_1001534_pt1 | contig 31137 bp, 30 predicted proteins | sample Micstemetagenome_FD_108782 | JGI IMG/M metagenome (GOLD analysis project Ga0164290, IMG submission 108782) | Contaminated culture microbial community from soil near Moab, Utah, USA - Microcoleus steenstrupii SON62 (Illumina Assembly) | ecosystem: Environmental > Terrestrial > Soil > Soil crust...
CAGATCGCTCCAGAACCGATCAACAACCTTGCGGTTCTCCACTTGTGTACTCACAGTCGCCTCCTTCAGTGCGGCCAGGCGGCGACACCGGTCCAGGTCGCCGCAGGCTTGAGACTGCCCGACCTGTCGGCGATAGTCAACAGTGTGTCGACTGGGCGGTGTTGGACCTCTTCCCCCGTCGCCGACCATTTGTCGACGTACTGTTGACGATCATCCACTCGAAGTCTAATCTGGAGTCTGGTTGGCCTCTCGCACGTGTACGAACGAGCTTCGGCCACACCGAAGGCAAGGAGATCCGTCATGCGGAACACCAGGGACCCCAGTCGGTGGTCCCGACCTGCCGGTTGTGCGATCCTCTCCGTTCTACTGGTGGCGACCAGTTCCGGATGCATGGCCTTCAACCGGGGGGCGGCTGATGGTCGACCGGTGGTGCTGGCGACCTTCACTGTCCTCGAGGACATCGCGGAGAACGTGGCGGGGGACCGGCTGCGGGTGGAATCGCTCACCAAGGTCGGTGCGGAGATCCACGGTTATGAGCCGACGCCGCGCGATGTCGCCAAGGCCTCGGAGGCTGACCTGATCCTGGACAACGGACTGAACTTGGAGGCGTGGTTCACTCAGTTCGTCGAGTCGGTCGACGTTCCGCACGTCGTGGTCTCCGACGGCGTAGAGGTCGTGGACATCTCCGAGGACGCCTACGCGGGCAAGCCCAACCCCCACGCGTGGATGAGTCCGCTCAATGCGCTGATCTACGTCGACAACATGGTCGCTGCGTTCTCGGAACTGGTGCCTGCGTACAGCGCGGAGTTCGCCGAGAACGGAGCGACGTACAAGCGGAAGCTCCGTACGGTGCACCGGGAGATGGTCGAGAGGCTGGCGTCCTTGCCGGAGAACGAGCGCGCACTGGTGTCTTGCGAGGGAGCGTTCTCCTACCTGGCGCGGGACACGGGGCTGAAGGAGAAGTACATCTGGCCGGTCAACGCCGAGCAGCAGGCCACTCCGCAACAGATCACGTCGGCGATCGAGTTCGTCGAGGCCAACGACGTACCAGCAGTGTTCTGCGAGTCGACGGTGTCGGACGAGCCCATGCGACAGGTCGTCAGCGCGACGGAGGCATCGTTCGGAGGGACGCTGTACGTCGACTCCCTGTCTGAGCCCGACGGGCCGGTACCGACGTATCTCGACCTGATCCGGCACGACGCCGAGACGATCGTCGCGGCATTGGCTGGGAGTGACGAATGACGACAGCGATCGAGGTGGACCATCTGGTCGTTCGCTACGGCGAGGTCTGCGCGCTCGACAACGCGACCGTACGGATAGGCGAGGGAAGGGTCACCGCCCTCATCGGCATGAACGGCTCAGGAAAGTCGACGCTGTTCAAGGCGATCATGGGCCTCGTTCGGCCCGACTCCGGCGAGGTCAGGGTTGGCGGCGCCACTCCGGGCGCCGCACGCCGTCGCGGACTCATCACCTACGTCCCCCAGGATGAAGCAGTGGACTGGGACTTCCCCATCTCCGTACGCGACGTGGTGATGATGGGGCGCCATGGCCGTCAAGGACCCACACGGCGTCCGCGAAGGGCGGACCGCATCGCAGTGGCCGATGCGCTCGCCCGCGTGGGTCTCACCGAGAACGCCGATCGACAGATCGGGAAGCTCTCCGGAGGCCAGAAGAAACGCGCGTTCGTCGCGCGGGGCATCGCCCAGGACGCTCGCGTCCTCCTGCTCGACGAGCCATTCGCCGGAGTCGACAAGCGCTCCGAGGCCACTCTCACGCGGCTACTGCGCGAACTGGCCGCCAGCGGTCGAACGGTCTTCACCTCTACCCATGACCTGCACGGGGTTCGGCGCCTCGCCGATGATGCGGTACTGCTCAATCGCCATGTCCTGCTGCACGGGCCGGTCGACGAAGTGGTCCGGCCCGATCATCTGGCTCGGGCTTTCGGGCTCGACCCGGGAGACCTCGGCGTCATCAGTGACCTGGACGGTGTGGCGTGAGTGGCGACCCCAACCTCCTTGATCTCGTTCTCGAGCCGCTCCAGTACGAGTTCATGGTCCACGCTTTGGCCACCACCGTCATCGCTGCCGTCTTGTGTGCCGTGCTGTCGTGCTGGTTGGTCCTGCTTGGCTGGTCGCTCATGGGAGATGCCGTCTCCCACGCGGTCCTGCCCGGTGTCGTGCTCGCCTACATCATCGGGATCCCGTTCGCGATCGGCGCGCTCGTGTTCGGCATCTTCGCGGTCGTCGCCATCGGAGCGATCACAGCAACCACTCGGGTCAAGGAGGACGCGGCGATCGGGATCGTCTTCACCACGTTGTTCGCGCTGGGGCTCATCCTCATCTCCGTCACCCCGAGCGACACCGACCTCAACCACATCATCTTCGGAAGCATCCTGGGCGTCTCCACGGCAGACCTGGCCCAGATAGGCGGCCTAGCCGCCATCGGCCTGGTACTACTGCTCCTCAAGCGGCGCGACCTCACGCTTTACGCATTCGACCCGATCCAATGTCACGCCCTCGGGATCTCCACGCGACGTCTCCGGGCCCTGCTCCTCGGAATGCTCGCCCTCACGGCAGTGGTGTCACTCCAGGTGGTCGGGGTGATCCTCGTGGTGGCGATGCTCGTCATCCCTGGGGCGACCGCGTACCTCCTCACCGATCGATTCAGCCGGATGCTTCTCATCGCACCCGGCATCTCCGCGACTTGCGCCGTCGTCGGGATCTACGTCAGCTACTGGATCGACGCCGCCTCCGGCGGACTCGTTGTCGTCACCCAGGGACTCCTCTTCCTCCTTGTCTACCTCCTCAGCCCCCGACACGGACTGCTTGCCAAACTGACACTCTCGCGGCGACAAGCCGACGCATCGCCCGTGACGACCGAGGGCTCCACGCTGGTGACCACAGCCAGCGAGTCGCCAGCATCGAGCTTGGCCGCGGACGCGCTGTAACCTCTCGACACGGGTGCCGCTCGGCTGCGATTCACATCGCGAAGAGGCGTGTGGTGACGGGGTTACGATCCCGGCAGGTCTTTACCCTGCTTACTTGGGATCTGATGCCAATGCGGACCGCAACGAATGTGAGCCCTCTGCCTGCGGATCTGACCAGTTTCGTCGGTCGTCGATCCGAGATCGAAGAGGTTCGCCGGCTGCTGTCGGAAGGCCGGTTGGTGACGCTGACCGGGATAGGCGGAGTGGGCAAGACCCGGGTCGCGCTGCGGGTGGCCCGCGAGGTGCGGCGTGCGTTCGAAGACGGCGTTTTCCTGGTCGAGCTGGCGTCATTACAGGATTCGGCGCTGCTGCCGCACACGGTGATCGACGCCTTGGGGGTCCCTGAGCGCTCGGCACGTGAGCCGGTGGCCGTGCTTGCGGACTACCTGCGCGGGCGGCAGGTCCTCCTGGTCCTTGACAACTGTGAGCACGTGTTGGAGGCGGCGGCGGACCTGGCCGACCGGGTTCTGAGGGCGGCGCCTGACGTGCGCATCTTGGCCACCAGCAGGCAGGTGCTGCGGATCGCGGGCGAGCATGTCTACCGAGTGCCGACGTTGCCGGCGCCCGATCCCGATCAGCCGATGGAAAGTGGCACTGCGGCCCACTACCCTTCGGTCCGCCTGTTCGCCGACCGTTCGGCGGCAGTCGTGCCGGGGTTCGTGCTCACCCCTGACAATGAGCCGGCGGTCATCCGGTTGTGCCATCGGCTCGAGGGCATCCCGTTGGCGATCGAGCTGGCGTCGGTGCGGCTGCGGGTGCTGGCGCTCGATGACCTCGCGGACCAGCTGGACGACCGGTTCCGGTTGTTACGGGACGGCAACCGCAACCTGCCGCGGCGGCACCAGACGCTGGAGGCGCTGGTGGAGTGGAGTCACGACCTGTGCACGCCGGCCGAGCAACTGTTGTGGGCGCGTGCGACGGTCTTCGCCGGGGGGTTCAGCGGCGATGCCCTCGAAGAGGTCTGCGCGGACGAGAGCCTTGCTGAGTCGGCGATTCTGGACGCGCTCGCGGGTCTGGTGGACAAGTCGATCGTGATCCGGGAGGAGCATGGAAGCTTCGTCCGGTTTCGGATGCTCGAGACGATCCAGGCGTACGGCCGGGCCCGGTTGGTCGGGTCGGGCGACGAACCGGCGGTGCGCGGCAGGCACCGGGACTGGTGTCTACGGTTCGTCAACGCGGCCGGTGACGCGTGGTTCGGGGCGTCGCAGAGGGAGTGGGCGATCAGACTGCAGCTGGAGCACGCGAATCTGCGGAATGCCCTCGAGTACTGCATGTCACTGCCTGGTGAGGCCCGGGTCGGTCTGCGGATGGCCGCTGTTCCCTGGCTATGGCTGTCGTCGGGCCTGCTGCCTGAAGGTCGCTTGTGGCTGGAGCGGGCGCTGGCAGCGGACCTCGAGCCAACTCCTGACCGCGCCTGGGCGCTGGCCAGCACCGGGTTCATTGCCGTCTTTCAGGGAGACGAGGCAGCCGAACCCCTTGCCGAGGAGGCTCGGCAGCTCGCCGTTCGACTCGGGGATCCCGCCACGCTCGCCTTCGCCACCCACGTGCTCGGCACACGGGAGCACCTCGGTACCGACCTGACACGCGGGGTTCGGCGCCTGCTCGAGGCCCGCCAGCAGTACGCCGATGCCGGCGTCACGGGTCTCTACCCGAACTCCCTCCGAATCCAATTGGCAACCACCTACATCCTGCTCGGCGATGTGGACAGCGCCGCGAACGTGGCGGATGAGCTGTACCAGCGTTGCAAAGAGGTGGGTGAGAGCTGGCTGCTTTCATACGCGTTGTGGCTCCGCGGCTTGGTCGCACTGACCCGCGGCAACTTTGCCCGAGCCGAGGCCGAACTGTGTGAGGCGCTCAAGATCAAGCGGTTCTTCCACGACACCTTCGGTTCGGCGCTCGTATTGGACATCTTGGCCTCGAGTGCGGTGGCCTCGGGCAACCCGGAGCGAGCGGCCACCCTGCTCGGCGCGGCGGGGCAGCTGTGGCCGGCGGTTGGCACTCCCCAGTTCGGCTCGCCGCATCTGATAGCGAGGCGTGAGGAGGCTGAGCAGACCGCCCGCAGACAGATCGGAGACGCCGCCTTCGACGCCGCGTTCGCCCGGGGCGGTGCGCTCACGGTAGAGCAGGCGTTTGCGATCGCGCTGCGGGAAAGCAGCCCTCCCGCAGCCAGCCCTGCGGCAGCCAGCACCCCGCGTTCCGCCATCGAGCTGACGCGGCGCGAGAATGAGGTCGCCGAGCTCGTCGCGGAAGGCATGTCCAATCGCGACATCGCGGCGCGGTTGGTCATCTCCACACGGACCGCCGAGGGGCACGTCGAGCACATCCTGTCCAAGCTGGGCTTCACCTCCCGGACCCAGATCGCCACGTGGATCGCAAGCCGACAGAGCGGGCCAGAACCGCCCGGGAACTGACAGAGACCTGATCTGAGGGTGTCCCAGCTGGAGGGTCCGGATCCACCTGACCACGCATGACAGCACGGACCGTCGAGCTCCTCATCCAAGCCGGGCGATCACCGCGCGCCCACGACTTCGTCACCCGAGAGGCGCCCGCCCCAGCCTGCCGGTGGGACGACCGCGTTGGTGTTGATGCCGAACGGGGTGAGCTCAATGCCGAGCGAGCGGGCGAAGCGCTGGACGCCCACCTTTCCGGCGGAGTTGACCTGGCCGCGGTTCCGAGCGGGAGATGCCCGAGAGCTTCACGATCTTGCCGTACTTCGGCTCACCGACCGGCCGCGGGCCGGTCGGTGCTGGCGACGTTGACGAAGGAGCCATCTGTCCACGTCACGTGCACACCGTCGACGTCGGGCCTGAAGGCGGCGATGATGCCGCCGGCGCTCCGGATGCTGTCCAGCAGCGGGAGGAGTCGGTCGGCGGGCACGGTGGCCGCGTGCCAGTTCATGACGCCCGTCCGATGAGGTTGACCATGCTGCCGTGCATGACCTTGCCTGCAAGCGGGTGCGCGTCCCTCGTCGCTGTCACGCTGAACCAGCCGTCCCAGTAGAGGGAGTCGGGGCCGCGGCGGGTGCCGAACTCGAGGCGGACGTAGCCCACTTGGTGGTCTGCATCGAGGACGCAGGAGCCGTCTCGAAGCTGGGACCCGAACGCGTCGCGCAGGTACTTCTCGTTCTGCGGGTGCACGGATGACATCACTGCCTCCTTCAGCTCGCGTCGAGAAGACGGTCGGCCTCGGCGCGCAGGACGTCGGCCGCGGTGCGGCGGCCGTGGACGGCAGGCGCCTGGGGCATCCAGTACGGCGTCGCGGCGGCCTCGCTGGCCGCCAGCTCGTCTTGCCGCCGGGCCAGGTCGAGCAGCCTCGAGCGCAACAGGGTGGCCGTCGCCGTGTCGATGGTGGTGGTCATGACTGCTTGCCTTTCCTGGTGTCCGAGATGTCGGGGCCTGCACTGCTACCAGTGAAGGCTCGGCACCGGGCGTCCGCGACCGGAGAACTACGCACATCGGTACCTACGTGTGTTCTGCGTAGTCGGCCCGAAGGGCGGACGACCCGTCGGCGTCGATGGGGGAGCAGGCGGGGCGGCTCACGATGCCCGCCCGATCAGGTGGACCATGCTGCCGCGCATGACCTTGCCGCTCAGCGGGTGTGCGTCCCGGGTCGATGTCACGCTGAACCAGCCGTCGTCACGCAGGAACTTCTCGTTCACGGGAGGCACGGTGCCGAAGCTGGTGGTGTCCATGCCCGACCTGCCTTCCCCGGGGTAGCCCCTAGGCGGACTGTTTCCCTGCCTAGGTGTTCGCGGCGGGCGGCCTATCGGATTGCCGATGTCGGGTAGGCCGCCGGTGGGTCAACTCAAGCTCCGCACGCCGTCGCTGCGGCGCTTTCGTGACCCAGGCGCCTCGCTGGGCACCACGACGGAGCACTCCTCCTGATCCACGTGGAGGCATTTCAACCTGCGCGCTTCGCCTGTCGCAGCCGCAGCATGCGGTAGGCGATGCCCACGGCGAACACGGCGATTCCCGCCAGGACCGAGGTCAGGGGAAGTGTTGCGACCAGGAGGGCGCAGCCTGCTGCGCCGAGGATCTGGAGGGCTCGTGGGAACCGGCGGTGGTCGGCGTCCTGGGTGAAGGCGGACAGGTTCGCGACGAGGTAGTAGAGCAGGACGCCGAAGGAAGAGAACCCGATGGCCCCGCGAAGATCGACGGTCAGCACGAGAGCGCAGACGACGACGGCGAGTGCGACCTCGGCGTGGTGCGGCACGCGGTGGCGCGGATGGACGGCGGCAAGCCAGCCGGGGAGGTCCTTCTCGCGGGCCATGGCGAGGGTGGTGCGACCGATCCCTGCGATGAGCGCCAGCAACGCACCGAGGGCGGCGGCGGATCCTCCGATCCGGACGACGACGGCGGCCCAGTCCCAGCTGCTGGCCTCGACGGCGGCAGCCAACGGGGCGCTGGTCGCGGCGACTCCGTCCGGACCGAGGACGCTGAGGATGGTGACGGCGATGAGGGCGTAGACCGCCACGGCCAGGGCGAGGGCGATCTGGATGGCGCGGGGGATGGTGCGCGTGGGGTCACGGACCTCCTCGCCCATGGTGGCGATGCGGGCGTAGCCGGCGAAGGCGAAGAACAACAGCCCAGCGGACTGCAGCAGGCCGTACCAGCCGCCGTCCGGATCGACGAAGGTCGCGGCCCGGCCTGGGTCGGCGTCCGCGCCCAGCCAGCCAGCGGCGACCACCACGGCGAGAGCCATCAGCACCACCGTGACGATGATGCGGGTCAGCCGGGCGGTGCGGGTGACGCCTCGGTAGTTCACCGCCGCCAACCCGACAACGGCTGCCACCGCGACCGGGCGCTGCCAACCCCCGGGTGCCGCGTAGGCGGCGAACGTCAGGGCCATCGCGGCGCAGCTGGCGGTCTTGCCGATGACGAATCCCCATCCGGCGAGGAATCCCCACCAGTCACCGAGGCGCTCGCGCCCGTAGACGTAGGTGCCTCCGGAGGTCGGGTACTGCGCGGCAAGCTGGGCCGACGCTGTCGCATTGCAGTAGGCGACCGCGGCGGCGATCGCGAGTCCGATCAACAGCCCGGCCCCAGCGGCCTCGGCGGCGGGGGCGAAGGCAGCGAACACCCCGGCGCCGATCATCGATCCGAGTCCGATCACGACCGCGTCACCGGTGCCGAGGCGGCGCGCGAGCCCCGGCTGGGTCGAGGGTCTGTCCGCCGGCTGCGGCGTTGAGCTGGGGGTCACGAGGGCTCCTCGTCGGTCGCACGACCTCGACTACCTGGCCCGTGACGAGGAGCGCTCCGCACTCGACGTACGGCGAACGCGCCGAGAAGACGTGGGGGCGCTGGTGGAGCAGTGCGTCGCGGACTTCGAAAGGGCACCCGCACCGCCATGCGGCGAGCCTAACCATGCGAGCGTCGCGTCCCGGTGGGCGATTGGCGCAATCCATCGATGGCTGTCAACATAGATCCATGTCGAACTCTGCCGCCGCGATCCGCGAGCTGCCACTCGCCGACGACCCGCTGGCCTGCTGCGTACCGCTGGCTCGGGAGCCGCTCAGCGCCGAGCAGGCGGCGGGGGTGGTCCCGATGCTCAAGGCGATCGCAGACCCGGCCAGGTTGCGGCTCCTGTCCCTGGTGCTCTCCCACGAGGGCGGCGAGGCCTGCGTGTGCGACCTCATGCCGTCCTTCGACCTCTCCCAGCCCACGATCAGCCACCACCTCAAGGTGCTGCACGAGAGCGGACTCCTGGACCGCGAGAAGCGCGGCACGTGGGTCTTCTACAAGGCTCGACCCGACGCCATGGCTGCCCTCGGCAGCCTCTTCACCGCCAGCCTGACCAGTGAGGAGCAGGGATGAGTGACGCCGTCCGCGAGACCCCGACCTCAGGCCAGGAGAACCCGGTCCTGCAACGGCTTTCGACCCTCGACCGGTTCCTGCCGGTGTGGATCGGGGTAGCCATGGTGGCGGGACTCCTGCTCGGCCGCTGGGTGACGGGTCTCGACGACGCGCTGGCCGCGGTCGAGGTCGGCTCGGTCTCCTTGCCGATCGCGATCGGCCTGCTGGTGATGATGTACCCGGTCCTCGCCAAGGTTCGCTACAACGAGCTGGGCCACGTCACCAGCGACCGCCGGATGCTGGGTACGTCGATCCTGCTCAACTGGATCCTCGGCCCCGCCCTGATGTTCGCGCTCGCCTGGCTGATGCTCCCGGACCTGCCGGAGTACCGCACCGGACTGATCATCGTCGGGCTCGCTCGCTGCATCGCCATGGTGCTGATCTGGAACGACCTGGCCTGCGGCGATCGCGAGGCGGCAGCGATCCTGGTCGCGATCAACGCGGTCTTCCAGATCCTCGCCTTCGCGGTGCTGGGCTACTTCTACCTCCAGGTGCTCCCGGGATGGCTGGGCCTGGACCAGGCGGCGCTCCACGTCTCGGTGTGGGACATCGCCAAGTCCGTGCTGATCTTCCTCGGCATCCCGCTGCTGGCCGGCTTCCTCACGCGCACCTTCGGAGAACGTGCGAAGGGCCGTGAGTGGTACGAGACCACGTTCCTGCCCCGCATCGGGCCGGCGGCGCTCTACGGTCTGCTGTTCACGATCGTGCTGTTGTTCGCGCTCCAGGGAGACACGATCACGAGCCAGCCGCTCGATGTCGCCAGGATCGCTCTCCCGTTGCTGGCCTACTTCGCCCTGATGTGGGGCGGATCGATGCTGCTCACCAAGGCGCTTGGCTTCGACTACGAGCGCGCCACGGCAGTCTCCTTCACGGCGGCCGGGAACAACTTCGAGCTCGCTATCGCTGTCGCGATCGGCGTCTTCGGAGTGGCCTCCGGCCAGGCGCTGGCTGGCGTCGTCGGACCGCTCATCGAGGTGCCCGTCCTGGTCGGACTGGTCTACGTGAGCCTGTGGGCCCGCAGGTTCTTCACCGAGAACGACACCCCCCGTGCGACCACGACACGAGTGTGAGGTTGGCTGGCATGAACACCGACACGGAGACCGAGCCGAGCCCGCAGGTGGTCTTCGCCTGCGTGCGCAACGGTGGACGGTCGGTCATCGGCCGGGTCCTCACCGAGCACTACGCCCAGGGGCGCGTTCGTGCTGAGTCCGCCGGCACCCAGCCCGGCGAGCACATCCACCCGGAAGTGGCCGAGGCCCTGCAGAAGCTCGGGCTGGACACCTCCCAGGAGCACCCCAAGGTCCTCACCCACGAGACCGTCGCGGCCAGCGACCTGGCCGTCACCCTCGGGTGCGGCGAGGAGTGCCCCTACGTGCCTGGCGTGAAGTACGTCGACTGGCCGGTCGCCGACCCCGGCGGCCAGGACGAGGAGACCGTCCGCAGCATCATCGCCGACATTGACGGCCGGGTCCGGGGCATGCTCACCGAGCTGGTCCCCGACCTCGAGCTCCCGGCATCACCGCTCGAGCCGAGTTCCTGAACGAGTGCCCAACCGAGCTATGGGGGACGTGGAGCCCACAACGAACAATGGCCCTCCGGTCAGCGGTAACGATGGCCAGAGGGCCGTTCGGGTCTCTGACGAGAAGCGATAGGTGGGGCCGGCGGCTGGTGGGGCACGGCGCTGTTGCACGCCAGCTACGCCCAGACCGATGTCGAGGCCTTGCATGCCCAGTTCGACCGCGTGGTCGATGCCCTGGCCGAGCAGGGCGACGAGTGGGAAAGAAGGCCGCCGGCTAGGTCGAACTCGACGTCCTCGTCAGAGGCCCGGCCATCGATGACCGCCACCGATGGGGACGTGACGACCCTTGACTTTCAGAGAAGTGTCAAGACATGCTTGACGGTCAAGGGAGCCTTGACGCAAACCTTTGCGGCGTTGACGACCGGTAGCCAGCGATAGCCCACGGCACCCGACCGGCGAACTCTGCCGACGCCAGCGGATCGGAGGCGCTCACCATGCGGATTCGCAGTTTCCTCGCCCTCTTCGCTTGCCTCGTTGCCACGGCTGGAGTCGGTATCTACGCGCTCCCGTCCGAAGCCGCGCCGCGCGTCACGCTCGACCGACCACGCCTCCGGACAGAACCCGTCGCGATGCAAGGCCCGGCGCCCACGGGCGTCACGGTGCGGATCGTTCGCGCGGACCCTGCGGTCGCCCTGTCATCGGATGTCGCCGAGGCAGGGATGAGTGCGCCCTGCGGTGGCCACGCACCGCCGACGGCCGACGGCGGCACCTACCTGTGCACCTTCTCCGACGAGTTCGACGGCACCATCCTCGACACTTCCAAGTGGCTCGTGGCACAGACTGCGTTCAGCGGCATGCGGAGCCCCAACAACGACTGCTTCGTCGACGATCCCGACAATGTGTCGGTCGCCGCCGGCCTGCTGCTTCTCACTGCGCAGGTCGAGGAACGGTCGTTCCTCTGTCTGGACGGGCATCTGGGCTCGCTCATCGCGTCGTCGACGGCCGGGTCGATCACCACCCGAGGGCGGTTCTCGCAGGCATACGGCCGGTTCGAGTTCCGCGCCCGGATGCCGGCTACCAATGTCCAAGGAGCTCACTCCGCGCTGTGGCTCTACCCCAACAGCAACCTGTACGGCGCGTGGCCGAACTCAGGGGAGATCGACGGCGCCGAGTGGTACAGCGCGATCCCGGACCACGTCTATCCGTCGGTCCACTACGCAGGTGAGGATCACGCCCTCAGCTCCGGACACGACTGTAGGGTCCCGACCGCCAACTCTGAGTTCCACCGGTATGCCGTCGAGTGGACACCGACGGTGATGCGGTTCTACTACGACGGCCGGATGTGCTTCCGACACAGCCCGACGCCGAACGCCCCGCTCATCGGATCTCAGCCGTTCGACAAGCCGTTCAACGTGGTGCTCACCCAGGTCTACGGCGGCTTGTGGAACGCCCCCACGGAGCGGACGCCCGACGCGGTGACCATGGAGGTCGACTGGGTACGCGTCTGGGAAGCCGGTCCGCCGCCCCCCGCGCCACCGAAGACCTGCCTTGGTCTGCCGGTCACGGTCGACCTGACCGCTGGCGACGCCCCGACCGCCGGCGACGACGTCGTGCTCGGCACCCGCGGCCAGGACCGCATCGACGGCCGCGGCGGCAACGACGTGATCTGTGCTCGTGGCGGCAACGACGTGATCATCGGCGGCTCTGGTGCCGACCGGATCGCGAGCGGCCCTGGCAAGGACGTCCTGCGAGGCGGCATGGGCAACGACCTCCTGAGGGGAGGAGCCGGTGCCGACCGTCTCTACGGCGGCCCTGGGAAGGACGTCCTGCTGGGCGGCAACGGTGACGACCTCCTCGCTGGCGGATCCGGTGCCGACCGGCTCGACGGCGGTGCCGGCTCCGACACGATCCGCCAGTAGTGGCTCAGAGCACAGCACGCAAGGATGCGGGGGCTGATCGCGCGACGTCTCGTGTCAGGCTTCTCTTGACTGGGGCCTACCGGTGTGGGGGACAATGGTGCTGGGCCGGTCCTTGCTCCCCCCGGGGACCGGTGAGGCCCTCGATCGGGCCATGGAGCAGACCGATCGGGCCGCTGCGGCCCCCGACCTGTAGTCGCATGCGGGTCGGGGGTCGTCTCGCGCTCAGTGCCGCTGGGCCGTAGAGGTCAGCCGTCGATGATCTGCTGGCGAAGGTGGGTGAACTGCTCTCGCGTGCGGGTCACCCTGCCCTCGTCCAGGAGGGCCATCCCGGACGCCAGCACGTCGGCGATCAGGAGGGACGGCAGGGCCTCGGCCGACATCTGCCCCTGGGAGCGCATCGCGAGGAGCGACACGTCGACGAGCTCGCGGTAGCGCTCGGCCAGCCTGGTGTCGCTCACCAGCACCACGGATGCGCCGACCGCCCTGACGTGGTTGATCAGCACTTCCAGGTCGTGGAGCCTCCGGCCGGGCTGGAAGACCACGACCGTGTCGCCGGCCTGGATGCGGATCAGGTCGTCGGCGAGCATGAAGCCGGTGCTGCCGGCGTACCAGGCGCGGAATCCCAGCCGGGACAGGGCACGCACGAGATGGCGGGCCGCGACCTCCGTGCCTCCGTAGCCGAAGCCGATCACGGAATCGGCTCGGGCCAGCAGCTCGAACGCTGCCTGCATCGGTTCGGCTTCCGCTGCGTGCGCCGTGAGCTCGAGGGACTCCTGGGCGTCGGTGACGATGCGTTGCACCAGGTCCATCACGTCGCTGGGGAGGTTCGCGAGCCTCCGCGTCACGATCTCCCCAGCGCTCGGTCGTGGCACGAGCGACTCGCCGACCGCGCGCTTGAGCTCAGGCAGGCCGGAGTACCCGAGCTTTCGCGCGGTGCGTACGACGGTGGCGTCGCTGGTGCCCGTGAGGCGACCGAGCTCTTCGGCGTTGGCGAACACCAGCTGCTCGGGTGGCATCTTGGCGATCACCCGGGTCACGCGACGCTCCGCGGGCGACAGGTCGCCGCTCACCTGCCGGATGCGGCGGAGCAGGTCGGGGCCTTCGGATGTCGTGTCTACGACAGGTCTTGACATTTCTGTAGCCTCCATTACAAACTGTAGTCCACACCACAGGATGCATTCAATGTGAAATGGATGCTACAACCCGGGCCGGCCCAGGTCCCTCAACCAGAGGTAGCAAGGCGATGCGAGTTCCGAGCAGAATCCTTCCCCCGTTGGCCGCCATGGCGTTGGCTGCGCTGGTCACCGCGTGTGGCGCCGAGAGCGATGGCAGCGCCCTCACCCCGCCCGCGGAGTCCGACCTGCTCGTCACGACGGAGCCCGCGACGGGCCCGGTCGGCCAGGTCGACTGGATGCTCACAGCCGAGCCGGTGACCCTCGACCCCGACCTCGACTCCGGCAACAACGAGGACACCGTCACGGGCAACGTGTGCGAGCGCCTGTTCCAGACCCAGCCCGACCTGAGCGTGGAGCCCCACCTGGCCACGTCGGTGGATCGACCGGACCCGACGACGATCATCTACACGCTGCGCGACGACGTGACCTTCCACGATGGCAGCCCGATGACCGCGGACGACGTGGTCTGGAGCCTGGAGCGACACGCCCGCGACGGCGGCGACGAGTCCGACGAGTTCGAGGCGGTGGAGTCGATCGAGGCCACCGGCGAGCACGAGGTGACGATTCGACTGTCGGCCCCGGACGCCCTGTTCGACATGCGGATGGCCGGCAACGGCGGCATCGTCTACAACAGCCGAGCAGTACAGGCTGCCGGCGATGACTTCGGGTCGCCCCAGAGCGGCGACGCCTGCTCCGGGCCCTACGAGGTGACGGAGTGGCAGGCCGGCTCCAGTCTCACCATCACGCGGTACGACGAGTACTGGGACGACTCGGTCGATGGCTTGGCCGAGTCGGTCACGTTCCGATGGGCAGAGGGATCGGCGCTCGTGAACGCGCTGACCTCCGGCGACGCCGATGCCGCCTTCCTCTCCGAGCCCTCGGCGGCCGCCCCCCTTGCCGAGAGCGACACGGTCAGCACCTACTACGGCGCGACGACGACGTCCTGGCAGCTGTTCCCGACGACCAAGGGAGCGGTCGTCGATCCCCGGATCCGCACGGCCCTCTCCCTCGCGATGGATCGCGAGGGGATCGCCAAGGCGGCGTTCGCCGGCGGTGCGGAGCCGTGGCGGCTGCCGGTCGGGCCCGGCTCGTGGGGCTACGAGCGCGAGACGTTCGACGCGGCCTACGACGCGGTCGACGTCGCGCCGAGCTCACCGAGCGAGGACGACATCGCCCGTGCCAAGGACCTGGTCTCCGAGGCTGGCGACCCGGGCACGATCGTGGTCGGCTCGGACGGCACCCCTGTCAACACCGTGATCGCCAACGCCGTTCGTTCGGCAGCCCAGGAGATCGGCCTCGAGGTCGAGATCACCTCGATGTCCGAGGCGCAGTGGGGCGAGCTCTTCTCCAGCGAGGAGGCGCGTCAGGGTGTCGACCTGTTCATCACCGACTGGTACCTGTCGAAGCCGGACCCGATCGGCATGTACGACAACCTGCTGAGCGGCAGCGTCAACAACTACATCGGCTTCGCGGATCCCGAGTACGACGAGGTTGTCAACCAGGCGATCGGGGAGTACGACGAGGCGACGCGTGCCGAGCTCGCAGTGCGGGCTCAGGAGATCTGGATGGACAACATGCTGACCATCCCGCTGGTCATGGCTCCCAATACGTTGGTGCTCTCGAAGGAGCTCACCGGCGTGCCGGTCGCAGTGGCCTACCTCAGCTACCCGTGGGCAGCAGACCTCGGCAAGAGCTGATCCCCGGTCCGCACATCAGAAACCGTAAGGAGGCCGCGATGAGCAAGAGCTTCGCGCTCGCGGGCGCTCGCGCCGTGGCCGAGAGCGTGGTGACCCTGGTCGTCGCCTCGTTCCTGATCTTCTCCGCGATGTACCTCACCCCCGGCGACACCGCGACGGTGCTCGCCGGGGGACCGGAGAACCTCTCGCCGGAGAACCTCGCCGCCATCCGAGCGGCGTACCACCTCGACGACCCGTTCCTGCTGCAGTACGCCTACTGGCTCGGCGATGTGCTGCGGGGGGACCTGGGCCGCTCCTACGTCTACCGGCAGGACGTCACCGACCTGCTCGTCAGCCGCGCTGACGTCACGATGCTCCTCGTCGTCATGGCGGCCACCGTCGTCATCGTCGCGAGCATCCTGATGGGTGTCGGCTCGGCCGTGCGGGGTGGTTGGTTCGACCGCGCGACCCTTTCGGCCACCACGTTCCTCAGTGGCATCCCGCCCTTCGTCGCAGCTGTCGCGCTCGTGGCGGCGTTCGCCGTGGGCTGGGAGATCTTCCCCAGCACCGGCGAGGGCGTGGGGATCGCAGATCGCCTCTACCACCTCACCCTGCCCGCGATCGCCCTCGCCATCGGCTCCCTCGCCGGACTCACGAGGGTGACGCGGCAGGCGATGCTGGAGAACGAGCGCGCCGACCACGTCGAGGTGGCGATCGCCCGGGGACTGCCGTGGCGCTACGTGATCAGGGTGCACGTGCTCCGCAACGCCCTGTTGCCGATCATCACCATGAGCGGTCTCGTCATCGCCGGCATGTTCGCCGGCACCGTCCTCGTCGAGGAGGCCTTCGGCCTCTCGGGCATCGGCTCCCTCCTCGTCGGTGCCATCGACGACCGCGACTTCCCGGTCACGCAGGCGGTGCTGCTGTTGCTGGTGCTGGCCTACGTGATCACCACCCGGATTGCTGACCTGCTGCAACGGATCGCCGATCCGCGCCTGAGGAAGGCCCGACCATGAGCGTCCCGACCGAACCGGCGCTGAGCCTCCACGAGGAGGCGCGCTCCGCCCGGCCGTGGGGGTTCTGGCTCGCCACGGCGCTCCTCGGGATCATCGTCCTGTCCGGAGTGCTGGCGCCCTGGCTCGCGCCGTACGACCCGGCGGAGGTGGACTTCGCGGCCTCGATGGCCGGCTCCAGTCCCGACCACCTCCTCGGCGCGGACCAGTCGGGCCAGGACGTGCTGTCGCGGGTGATGTTCGGTGCGCGCACGAGCCTGATCGGCCCGGTCCTCATCCTCGCCCTCGGCGTGGTGCTGGGTGCCCCGTTCGGGATCCTGGCCGCGTGGCGAGGCGGCTGGGCCGACGCGTTCGTCCAGCGCAGCACCGACGTCCTCGTCGCCTTCCCCGGTCTGTTGTTCGCGACGCTGTTCATCGCCGTCGTCGGCAAGGGCACCACAGCAGCCGTCATCGCGCTCGGTGTGGCGTTCGCGCCGGCCATCGCCAAGCTCGCGCGCTCGGCGGCCCTGGCCGAGCGCGTGCAGCCCTACATCGCGTCCTACGAGCTGCTGGGGGCGAGCGGTTGGTCGATCTGCACCTTCCGGATCCTCCCGCGGGTCGTCCCGCAGGTCCTGGGCTACGCGATCGTGCTCTTCGGCGACGCGCTCATGGCGCTGGCGGGCCTCAGCTACCTCGGGTTCGGCGTCCAGCCGCCGTCACCCGACTGGGGCCTCATGGTGTCGGAGGGTCAGCTCGCCCTGACCCAGGGTGCGCCCCTTCCGGCTCTGGTCCCGGCGGCGGCGATCGCCGTCACCGTCGTCGCGTTCAACATCGTCGGTCTCCGGTTCGCCGACCGGCTCCAGGGGTCGTCCTCATGAACACCCTGACGATCTCGGACCTGACCGTCACGGTCCCCGGCCTCGCGCGCCCGTTGCTCGACGGCGTCGAGCTGACGGTCGCCCCGGGGGAGGTGGTCGGACTCGTCGGCGAGTCGGGTTCCGGCAAGTCCACGACCGCCCGCGCGGTGATCGGCCTGCTCCCCGCAGCCGGGCGCGCCACCGGATCCGTCCGCGTCGGCGACGCCGAGGTGATCGGGGCGAACAAGGCGACGCTTCGCGACGTACGGGCCAACCGGGCAGCGATGATCTACCAGAGTCCCTCGTCGGCGATGAACCCCGTCCGCACGGTCGGCGCCTACGCCATCGAACAGCTCACCGTGGCCAAGGGGCTGGACAAGAAGGCGGCCCGCCGCCAGCTCCTCGACCTGTTCGAGGTCGTCGGACTGCCGACCCCGGCCAGGATCTTCGACCAGCGCCCGCCCGAGCTGTCCGGTGGCATGCTGCAGCGGGTCGTCATCGCCTCCGCACTGGCGTCGGACCCGCAGCTCCTGCTCGCCGACGAGGCCACCAGTGCCCTCGACGTGTCGACCCAAGCCGACATCGTCGCGCTGCTGGCGCGGCTGGGCCGTGAGCGGGGCCTGAGCATCCTCTTCATCACCCACGACCTCGCGCTCACCGCGGCCATCAGCGACCGGGTCGTCGTCATGTACGCCGGTCGGGTCGCGGAGCAGGGCACCGCCGACCGCATCTTCAACCGACCGCAGCACCCCTACACCGCCGCACTGCATGCCTGTACGCCGGAGCTCGGGAGCGGGCGGCCCGTCCAGGCGATCCCGGGCCAGCCGCCCTCGGTGCGGGAGTCCCTCACCGGGTGCCCGTTCGCGCCGCGCTGCCCGCACGTGCGGCCTGCCTGTCGGTCGTCGGAGGTGCCGTTGGTCGGCCACGACGAGGGCAAGGTCGCCTGCGTGCGCCATGACGAGCTCCACCTGATGGATACCGAGTGCGGAGGAGCAAACCGATGAACGACGTCCCGATCCTCTCCGCAAGCCACCTCTCGAAGTCCTTCGCCGGTCCTACCGGCCGGATGGTCGCGGTGCACGACGCCTCCTTCGACCTCCCGCGCGGGGGCTCGTTGGGCATCGTCGGTGAGTCAGGCTCCGGGAAGACGACCCTCGCCCGGATGGTCGTCGGTCTCGAGCGGGCCGACAGCGGCACGGTCGTCTTCGACGGGGCCGAGCGCCCTGCCCGTGCCCGCGGCCGGAGGGCTCGGCTGGATCGCGCCCGCCAGCTCCAGATGGTCTTTCAGGACCCCTACACCTCGCTGGATCCCCGCATGACCGCTGGAGACGCGGTGCGCTATGCCCTTCGCCTCCACGGCACGACGGACCGCGACGAGCTCCACCGCAGGTCGGCCGAGCTGCTCCAGGACGTGGGCCTCGGCCCCGAGCACGAGCAGTCGGATCCGCAGCGGCTGAGCGGTGGCCAGCGTCAACGCGTGGCGATCGCACGAGCACTTGCTGCCGATCCGCGGGTCCTCGTGTTCGACGAGTCGGTGTCGGCGCTCGACGTCTCGGTCCAGGCACAGATCCTCCAGCTGATGAACCGGCTCCGGCAGGAGCATCAGGTCGCCTACCTGTTCGTCAGCCACGACCTTGCCGTCGTGGAGGCAGTGACCGACGACGTCATGGTGCTGAGGCACGGAGTGACCGTCGAGCAGGGCTCGACCTCCCAGGTGCTGTCCGACCCACGAGCCGCCTACACCCGGATGCTCCTCGCGTCCGTTCCGCGGCCCGGATGGGACCCCGAACGAGTGGGACGCCTGCGCAAGGAGCTGGACGGGCGCCCAGAGGCTCCGAGCACGATCGGTCACCCGGCGCGGTGACCGCGAAAGGGAAGCGCACGATGGTGCAACCGACTCGGGCGGCGGCGATCAGCGAGCGTCGCTCGACCGACGAGACCGGGCAGCTCGCGAGATGTGGGCCGGAGGAGGTCGGTGTCGACGCCGCAGCGCTGCTGAGTGGCATCGACACCCTGGCCGGCCGCTTCGATCTGCACAGCATCATGGTGGCCAAGGCGGGCCGCGTGATCTGCGAGAAGTGGTGGTGGCCCGCAGGGCCGGCGCGGCCACACGGCCTGCACTCGGCGACCAAGAGCTTCGTGGCGACCGCGGTCGGCCTGGCGGTCGCCGAAGGCGTGCTCCGGCTCGACACCAGGATCGTCGACGTGCTCAACCACCACCTTCCGGCGCAGGTGAGCGAGCGGCTCGCACGAGTGACGGTCGCCGACCTGCTGACGATGCGCGGCGGCAACGCCGCCGGCATCTCGGGGGCGACGACCCGCAAGTCCGTCGACAGCCTGATCCGCGCCTTCCTCGCCGAGCCTGTGGTCCACGAGCCGGGGACGGTCTTCACCTACAGCAGCGCCAGCAGTCACCTGCTCTCTGCCGTCGTGCAGCAGGCATCCGGCGACAAGGTGTCCGCCTACCTGCGTCCGCGCCTCTTCGAGCCCGTCGGCCTCGGGCTCCCCGCGTGGGACGAGGACCGGGAAGGGATCTGCACGGGGGGCAACGGGCTGCGGACGACGACCGAGAGCCTCCTGCGCTTCGGCCTGCTCCACCTCGCCGACGGCGTCTGGAACGGTCAGCGGGTCCTGCCCGAAGGCTGGGTCGCCCAGGCATCCCACCCGCACGTCCGAGACGCCCACGCCGGCGTCTGGGACGGGGAGCGCCTGGTCAAGCCGACGTCTGGCGAAGACACCGAGCGCAGCGGCTACGGCTACCAGTTCTGGGTCGACCCGGACGGTTCCTACTCCGCACAAGGGGTCTTCGGTCAGATCTGCCTCGTGGATCCGGCGAGCGACTGCGTCGTCGTCACCACCGCCGGGATCGACAGCCGGAAGAACGGCTTCAACGACGCCATCCGACACGACGTGCTGTCCGTCCTCCGGGAGCCGGGCCGGGGGCGTCCGCGGGTCGACCAGGAGACATGGCAGCTGGAGGCGGCTCGACCTCCTGCGGATCGACCAGGACGCCACTCGGAGCAGCAAGGCATCGTCGACGGCCGCTTCGTCGCCGAACCCAACGACCAGGGAGTCCACGCAGTGACAGTCACGACCTCCGCGGAGGGCGTCGTCGTGGCCGTCGACCACGAGCGAGGCGAGCAGGCCATCTACTCACCATGGTCGGGCTGGGCGGAGAGCCGCACGAGCATGTACGGCGAAGACCTCCATCACTCCTACCAGTTCACCGACGAACCGGTGGTCGCGCATGCTCGATGGGCAGGTCCCACCGAGATCGAGCTCTCGTGGTGGTTTCCGGAGACCGCCTTCCGCGACACGGTGAGGCTCGCGTTCCACGGCAACCGGCTCGCGGTGGACCGAAGTACCAACGCGAACAGCGGATCCCTCAGCCTCCCTACGCTCGTCGCGCATCACGGGGATCGGCTGACCTCCGACCTTCATACCTGAGGTAGCGGAGCCCGCCACGCACCTTGGCGAGTGGAGCAGGCAAGGGCAGATCTTCTCCGCCCAGGTCGTCCCCGGTCTCTCCGCACCCGGCTCCGCCAGGCCCTGGCCCTTATGGCTTGCGTCTGGATGGGTACGTGCCTGGCCATGGAGGAGACTGCGTCGCCGGTTCTCAGCGGACTCCGGTTGTACGGCGGACCCCTGAGGGCCACCACCGCCGTCGGTTAGGAGTTGGCATGCTCGACGCGTTGGTCATCGCCGTGGGACTGCTGGTCATCGTGACGGTGTTCATCGATGCCGCGAAGACGACCCTGACGGTGTCCACGGCGGCCGGCCCGCTGACCAGCCACGTGCTTCCCGCCGTGTGGAGGCTCATGCTCCGCATCGCCGGGCGGCGACACCGCCGACAAGGTCTGCTGTCCCTGGCCGGCGCGACACTCCTCCTCACCACCGTCTCGGTGTGGGTCGTCGGGCTGTGGGGCGGCTGGTGGCTGATCTTCCTCGGAGCCGACACCGTCGAGCAGGCGACGACCGGCCGTGCAGCGGGGTTCGTCGACGTCGGCTACTTCAGCGGGATGACGGTGGTCACGCTCGGGACCGGCGACTACGTCGCGGACTCGGCCGGCTGGCGGTTCGTGTCCGCCGTCGCCGGCTTCACCGGCCTCTTCCTGGTGACCCTCGCCATCACCTACCTCGTGTCGGTGATCTCCGCCGTCGTCGCGCGGCGGGCGCTGGCCATCCACATCGCGGGACTGGGTCGGTCCCCGGAGGAGATCGTGACCAGGGGGTGGGCCGGATCGTCGTACAGCCCGATGTTCGAACAGCAGCTCATCAGCCTCACGCCGATCGTGGCGACCAGCGCCGAGCAGCACCTCGCGTATCCCGTCCTGCACTACTTCCACGCCACGAAGCCCGCACTGTCCGCGCCCCTGGCACTGGCCCGCCTCAACGACGCCCTCCTGCTCGCCGGCGAGCTGACGGCCCCGCGCGCCCGGCCCGACCCGGCTCCGGTGGGTGCACTGTGCTACGCCGTGGAGCAGTATCTGGACGCAGCAGGAGAGGTCGCGTGGCTGCCCGAGCGGCCTGCCCCTCCACCACCGGCGACGCATCGGCTGGAACAACGTGGCATCCCACTCGCCGACCCGGCACAGCGAGCCAAGGCGCTCGAGGACTCGGCTCGTCGCCGGACCAGCCTGCACAGGTTGGTCGCGAGCGACGGCTGGTCCTGGCAGGACGACGAACGAGCAGGCGGGTGACGCGACGCCTCATCACGACACCGTGGGGGCTGCCCCACCTCCGCCGAGCAGCTCGGCACGCAACCGGGCGGCGTGCCGGCTCAGATCGTCCAGGTCACGACGGTGCGGAGAGGTGGCTGTGAATGCCTCGATCAACCGCTGCGCGTGCTCGTCGAGGGCCGTCGCGACCAACCTGTCGTCGCTCGCCGTGCCGATCTGGAGCGCGAGCTCCATCGCTTGGTGCAGCACCATCGGGTGGGCGGTCGCGTACACGCGCAGGGCGTCGAAGACGTGGTCGACCAGGTCCAGGAGGTCGACGACGGGCGTGACCACCCGCAACCGGCCCTCCGGGTCGTGCCGGTAGGGGCTCGGCTTTGGGCGTCCGGCGAGGAGGACCAGCCCGCCGGCCAGGCTGTGGAGCGCATTGATCGCTGTGTAGGGGTCGTTGGTGCCGGCCGAGAGCGCTCGGACCGCCATCTCCTCCAGGAGGTGGACGGGGAACTCGACGTCCTCGTCCGGCGTACGGCCGCGCCCGACGTGGATGGTCTGACGGACGGCGCCGCGGCAGTCGTCGCCGACTCGATCGGCGGGCGACACGACGGCGACGACCGCGTCCCGGGTGATGTGCAGGCCGGGACGGACCCGCAGGACCACGACGACGTCGTGCTCGGCGGCCACCGACACCAGTCGGTCGAGGTCGACGCCTTGCACGTAGCCGGTATGCGTGGTGGTGATCTCCTCGCTCGTCTCCGCGACGGTCAGCAGGCGACCCGGGGCAGCAGCGACAGGCCCGGCGCCGGTGGAGTCGTCGTCCTCCGGGTAGAGCCGGTCGATGACGTCGACGAGGTCCGCGTTCACCCTCTCGACGAGCGTCCACACCTGCACCGAGTCGCTGATGTGGTGGATGAAGTAGACGAGGACGCCGATCGAGGTGACAGCCAGCAGGACCGCCATGTTGACGGCCAGGTGAGGGACGAAGTACTGGTCGCCGTCGTCTCCGACGGCCCTGATGGACCGCAGGACGATGAGGCTGTAGAGGAAGGTGGCGACGAAGATGCCGAGGACCAGCTGGTTGCCGCGGTCGGCCATGAAGTTGCGCACCAGGCGGGGACCGTACGTCGACGACGACACCGCCAGCACCGCGACGGTGATCGAGAACGTGGTGGACGCCACCGTGAGCGTGGATGCGGCGATCGCGCCGAGAAGATCCCGGCTGCCTGACTCGCCTACGCGGACGAGCACCGGGGCCAGGCCGTCGCTGTTGGCGCCCACGAGGTGTCGGTCGATGAGGATGAGCCCCTCGGCGAGTGCCACGGAGGCCACGCACAGCAGGGCGGGGAGGAACCAGAACCTCTCGCGCATCCGGCGCCACACGTTCACCGGGCGGCGTCCTCTCCCTCGGCCCGGGCCCGCTCATCCTCGGCGTCGAGGGCGGTGAGCAGCCTCGGTCCGCCCTCGACCACCAACACGTCGGATCCGGTGACTACCCCTGCGTCGGCGAGGGCGCCCAGCACCGCGACGATCACCTCGTGCTGCGCCACGCGAGTCTCCATCTGCCGGGCTCCCGACCAGAACCTCAGGTCCATGCGGACGGTCGCGGATCCTACTTCCTGCAGGAGCGCCTGGGGCGGCGGATCGTCCAGCACGACCGGGACGTCCCGCATCGCCGACTCGGCCACGTCGACCGCCAGCGAGAGGTCCGCGCTGTCATCGACGCTCAGCGAGATGGTGGACCGCACCTCCTCGAACCCGGTCTGGACCGTGACGACCTCGGAGTGGATGACGGAGTTGGGGACCAGCGCCTTGCGGCCGTCGTAGGTCCGAACGGTCGTGCTGGTGAGGCTGATCTCGATCACGGTGCCGGCGATGTCCCGGACGGCGATCTGGTCGCCGACCCGGAAGATGTCGCGAGCGAGGATCACGATCCCGGCGAACATGTTCCCCAGCACCGTCTGGAACGCGATGCCGGCTGCGATCGACAGCACGCCGATCCCGCCCAGCGCGTTGACCGGCTTGACGCTCGGGAAGAGGACGGTGAGCGCTGCGGCCAACGCGAGCACGATCGTGGCGGCCTGGGCCAGCAGGCCGAACATCCTGCTGGCGCTCGGAGACCGGCCGCGCCAGCGCAGCAGAAGCGTGATCGCCCAGCCCAAGGTGCGGGCGACAAGCCACCCCGTCGCGACCACCGCCAGCCCGAGCAGCGCAGCGTCGCCGGTCACGGGCGGCAGGTCGAGCCCGTCGAGGAACGAGCGCGTCGTCAGCATCGGGAAGAGACGCATGACACGACTTTTGCACACGCCTCGGCGGACGCCGGGAGGTCCGGTGACCGACTGGACGCGCCAGGTGCGCACGAGGTCGCAGACGGCGTGCTTCGCATCCGCCTCAGGATGCCCGGCGCTACGGCGTGGGGTGCTCGCTCACATAGGTGACCCGGACGCCGGCCGCGCACGGTCGGCTGCTCGTGATCGTCCCGCCGCCTCCGGCGATCGCGACGACGAGCAGGTGCAGGTCCGCAGCGGGGACGGTGACCGAGTGCCACGTCGTGCCGGACCCCTCCTCGGCGCCCTCCTCGGCGTCGATCGACCGGGGATCCGGGCCGGGACGCCTCATGCGAGCTGCCCTCGAGAGTGGTCGGCGATCAGCACGGGCGTCGCGGAGGGGTCCCCCCGCTTCCTCAGGAGGACCTGCTCGACGACGGTGAGGTGGCGCAGGTCGGGCACCACGACACCCCAGGCGGAATCGTCGTGGGCGAGCTCGTCCAGCAGCGAGTGGAAGACGCCACTGCCGGCGCCTTCCTCCACGTAGACGGTCCCGAGGCTGAAAACCTCGCGATGCGCGAAGCTCGCGAGCTGGGCCTGCACCCGCCGGATCCTGCTGGCACTCTTCACGACGTCCGCGCGGATGTAGCCGAGCAGGACCGGTCGCGGGTTGTTGCTCATCGGGTCACCTCGAGCTGGGGACGGGGACCGGGGAGGAGACGCCGTTCCGCCACCACCACGGTGCGTCCTGCGACCAACCGTCAAGGCTGGGTGAGGCGGTCGGCGCGATGGACATGGGGGGCCTCGGGGTGGTGGGGAACGGCGTCGTCACCACCTTCCGTCCTGGGCGGCCTGCCGGCATCGAGGAAGATACGGTGAAAGGTACGTACGTGCCCTCGATGAAGGAGGCGCGTCAGCGGGGCAGCTGCTCGGCGACCCAGGCCGCGACCTGGGCCCGGGAGGTCATGCCCAGCTTGCTGAGGATGTGGTCGACGTGGGTCTCGGCGGTGCGCTGGGCGATGACGAGCCGGGCGGCGATCTCGCGGTTGGTCAGTCCCTCGGCGAGCAGGCCGGCGATCTCCTGCTCGCGCCTGGTCAGGCCTCCAGGAGCCTCGGTCCTGCCGGCGGCGCGGCCCGACTGCGCAGATCCGCCGTCACCCTCACCGAGGGCGAGCGCCACCGCCTCGTCGAAGGAGTACGACGCGCCCTCCGCGAAGGCCTGCTCGAAGGCCGTTGCACCGATCTCGTCGGCGACCGCTTCCTGCAACCCCTTCTCGACCTGGCTGTAGGGACTGGTCTCGTCGATCTTGGCGCCGCTGGTCCTCCAGACCGCGTGCGATGCTCCCAGCAGACGCGCCGCCCGCTCGTCGGGCGAGGTCGAGGCCCCGCACCAGGACAGCGCCTGGACGCCGAACCCGATGCCGGTCAGGTCATGGATGGGTTGGAAGAGTCGCACGCACTCCCGCAGGTTCTCCACGGCCCGGTCGTACTCACCCGCGCGCCAGCTCGAGACGCCGACGCACCACAGCGCATAGGCCTTCGACGACGTGGCCCCGTGCTCCTCGGTGAGCGCCAGCGCCTGTTGACTGAAGTCGGCGTCGCGCGGGTCCTCGAGGAAGAACGTGGCCGCCGCCAGCAGCACCAGGGTGTCGAACTCGCCGAGGGGCTCGCGCAGCGCGCGGAAGCCGGTCCGGGCCTCTTCGAGCAGCGCGATCGCGGCGGGCAGGTCTCCGCGGTAGAGCACGGAGTGTCCCCGGAGCTCGGCGACGCGAGCCCGGAGCAGGTCGTCGTCGTACCGCTCGGCGAGCTCAGCCGCCTCGCCCAGCATGGTGTCTGTCCGGTCGAGCTCGCCGGCGACCAGGGCCAGGTAGCTGGCGGCCCACAGCCCGTGCGCGCGGGCCGGGGTCGGCTCGGGGGCGAGCTCGATCGCCCGGGCCAGGTAGCGGTAGCCCTCGCGGAGGAACCCGGCGAACCAGAAGTTCCAGAGGGGCGCGGCGATGTCGAACGCGGCCGCGGCGTCGGCCGGGCTCTCGAGTGCGAGGTCGAGGGCAGCGCGGAGGTTCCCGTGCTCGCGCCGCAGCCGGATGTACCAGTCGGCCTGGTGGGGTCCGAACCCCTCGGCGGCGTACCGCTTTGCGAGGGATCGGTAGTGGTCGCGATGCCTGACCACCAGCTCCTGCCTCTCACCCTCGCCGAGGCGCTCCTCGCCGTACTGCCGGATGGTCTCCAGCATCTGGTACCACGCGGTCGTGTGGCTGGTCGCCTGGATGCGGATCACGATCGACTTGTTCACCAGGCTCGCGATCAGGTTCAGGACGTCGGCGGCGGGGATCCCCTCTCCGCTGCAGACCTCCTCCGCGGCCTCGAGGTCGAAGCCCCCCGAGAACACCGAGAGCCGCGCCCACAGCAGCTGCTCGGCCGGCGAGCACAGCTCGTAGCTCCAGCCCACGGTGGCGTCGAGCGCCTGGTGGCGTGGTGCTGCCGACCGGCCGCTGGTGAGAAGCCGGAAGCGGTCGTCGAGCCGCTCGAGAATCTGCACCGGTGACAGGGTGCGCAGCCAGACCGCGGCGAGCTCGATCGCCAGGGGGATCCCGTCGAGCCGCCGGCACAGCTCGACCACGGCGTCGCGGTTGCCGTCCGCGACCTCGAAGTCGGGCGCGACGGCCGCAGCGCGGTCGAGGAACAGCCGGACCGACTCGTAGTGAGCCGCGTCGCCGGCCTCGACCTCGGCGGACGGCGTGCGCAGCGGCGGCACCGCGAGGATCTGCTCGCCCTCGACCCCGAGGACGTGCCGGCTGGTCGCGAGGATGCGCAGTCCGGGGGCCGCCGCCAGCAGCTTGCTGGTCAGCATCGCGCAGGCGTCGGTGAGGTGCTCGCAGTTGTCGAGAACGACGAGGAGCCGTCGCGACTCGAGGTAGGCGGCGAGGTCGCTGGCAGGGTCGGCCGAGACCTGCCGCAGCTCGAGGGTGTTGGCCACCGTGTGCGGCACCAGCTGCGCATCGTGCAGCGCAGCGAGCTCGACGAACCACACGCCGTCGGGGAAGGTACGCCGCACCTCGGCCGCCATCCGCAGCGCGAGCCGGGTCTTGCCGACTCCGCCGACCCCGGTCAGGGTCAGCATCCGGCTGCTCGCGAGGAGCCGCCGGGTCTCGCTCAGCTCGCGGCGCCGGCCGACGAAGCTCGTCAGCTCGGCCGGGAGCGCACCCCTGACCGACGCCGCAGACTTCGTCGTCGCCATCGAGCGTCCGCCTCTGCCGTACTGCCCCTACAGCTGTCGGGTCGACCACACTCGGCGTCCGTGTGCGCCGACGTGCATCCAAGAGGACCAGTCTAGGACGGACGGCCCGCGCGGGTCGGAGCTAGCCGGTGAACCGGACCCAGGGGCTGCGGCAGATCAGCAGGCGGCGTACCAGGGTGTTGCCCTCGGCCAGCTGGGCGCTCGCGTTGAAGGAAGCCTCGAACGCGCCGTCGCGCCGGGTCTCGCCGAGCACCAGCTCGGTGTCGTCGACGAGGGCACCCTGCAGGACGTGGTGGGTGAGCACGCTCACCTCGCGCTGCGCGAGGTAGACCTCGAGACCCGCCCGATCACCCTCGAACTCCGCCGCCTGGTCGCCCGTGGAGAACAGGATCGACAGCCGGAAGTCGTCGGTGATCAGGTCCAGCACGCGCTCGGGCGTGGTCGAGTCCATGATCTCGAACCACGCGTGCAGCAGGGGAGTGGCACTCATCGTCGAAGGGCTCCTGGGTTCGGCAGTCATGAGTCCGGCAGCAGGGCCAGGTCGGGGTCGAAGGCGACCTGGTACGCCGTGACCAGGCCGTCTGCTCCGATGCCGACCGCAGCGAGGAAGTGGCCGGTCCGGGTGTCGCCGTCGTAGACGGCGCCGTAGGCGAACTCGAGCCCGTCGGCGGCGGTCTCGCGCAGCAGCACGTGGCGCCGGACGACCTCTCCTCGGCCGGAGAGGTAGTCCCGCAGGGCCTGCCGGCCCTCGCCGCGGATGGGGCCGCTCGGCAACAGGATGGCGGAGCGCACCTCGGGGTGGAGGAGCGACGTCGCCGTGTCGAAGTCACCCGCGTCGACGGCGGCGTAGTACTGGGACAGAGCCGTGCTGGTCACAGTCTGAACCTAATTCAATTCGCTGATGGTGTCCAGAGGCTTGCCCCGCGTCTGGACCGTGCGTAACCTGAATTCAGTTCAATTCTCAGTGAGAGGCACGACATGAATCCTTGGCCCGAGCTGCACCCGGACCTCCTGGCGTCCGTCTCCGAGCGCGAGGAGCTGCGCCAGGTCGTCCGCGAGGTGCTCGCCAAGCATGCGGATCACGAGCAGGTGCGCGCGGCTGCAGACTCCGCCGCCGGCTACTCCGCGGACCTCTGGCAGCTGCTGAACGCCGAGCTCGAGATCAGCCGGCTGGCCGTTGCCGAGGAGCTCGGCGGCAACGGGTTCGGGTTGCAGGAGCTCTTCGTCGTGATCGAGGAGTGCGGTGCCGCGCTGTTGCCGGAGCCCGTCCTGAGCTCGGCGGCTCTGGGCTGCCAGGCGCTGGCGGCGGCTGACGACCCACCCAGCATCAAGGATCTCCTCGACGCCGCTCTCAGCGGCGAGCTCGTCGTGACCGTCGCCACGGGTGGCGATCCGCTCACCGCCCAGGACGTCGACGGCAGCTGGCGTGTGTCCGGCAGCCGCAGCAGGGTGCTCCAGGGAGCCGCGGCGGGGCTCCTCGTGGTGGACGCGGCCACGCCGCTGGGCACCGTCCTCCTCGCCGTGGCGGCGACGGACGTCGCGGTCGCGCCCCGGACCACCGTCGACCTGACCCGCCGCCAGGCCGACCTCGCCTTCGACTCGGCCCCGGCCCGGCCACTCGTCGGCGTCGAGCGTGCGGCTGCGGTGATGGAGCGGCTGGACTTGATCAGGCGCGCCGCCCTCGCCGCCGAGCACACCGGCATCGTCGGCGAGCTCCTCGACCGGACCTGTGAGTACGCGACCCAGCGCGAGCAGTTCGGGCGGGCGATCGGCTCGTTCCAGGCGGTCAAGCACAGGCTCGCCGACGTCCTCGTCGACCGCGAGCGGGCCCGCTCCGCCAGCCGGTACGCCGCCGCGGTCCTCGACGGGGAACCCGACACCGCGGCCCTCCCCGTCGCGGTCGCCGCCGCCGTCTGCGCGGACGCCGCGATGCGGACCGCGCACGAGGCGGTGCAGCTGCACGGCGGCATCGGCTTCACGTGGGAGCACCGCGCCCAGTACTACCTCCGCCGGGTCCTCGGCGACGAGGGGCTCTTCGGCGCGACGCGCGACCAGCGAGCCCGCATCGCCGACCTTGTCGAGGTCTGAGCCCGGCAACAGCATAGGTGGGCTCCCGCTGCGCACGGGTCAGACGGTCGGCGGACATACCAAAGCATTCGGGTCGACGCAGGCTGAGCGCAGGTCGCGTGCGGGAAACCCGGTTTGGTTCGTCCGTGGGTCGTAACCGGCCTCCGGTCGTCAGCCCGCGGTCGGGGCATCAATGACGTTCAGCCGCACGAGCACGCTGGGCGGCAGTAGCGGGCGGTTCAGTTTGAGCGGTTTCGCTACCAATAGGGATCGTCGACGTGGCGGTGGTCGGGCTGCTCGTCGCGCGCTTCAGGTGTTCCGGACCAAGCGCGGAAGGGAGACACTGGCCGGCGGCTGATCCACAATGGTGGAGTTGCTCAGACCTCCTTGGGACCCTGCTCCGCCGAACCCGAGAGAATGTGACGACCCGTGGCTGGTGAACAGATCGGACCTTATGTCCTCCTCGGGCAGGTGGACGCGCCCGACGGGCTGGTGTGGAAGGCGCAGGAGGCGACGACCGGCCTCGTCGTCGCGCTTCGGCTGCTGCCCGGGGACGCGAGCGGCACCACCTACGTGGTCCAGAACTGGCTCACTGGCGCCGGTCTCGGGACCGTGACAGCTGGTTCTGCTGCCGCCGCCGGTGGCGCGGCAGGCGCGGGTGCTGCTGGCACCGCCGCCTCGGCCGGTGGGGCGGCAGGCGCGGGTGCTGCTGGCACCGCCGCCTCGGCCGGTGGGGCGGCAGGCGCGGGTGCTGCTGGCACCGCCGCCTCGGCCGGTGGCGCGGGGCTGCACTCCGGCGGCTCGCCGGCGGCTGGCGGCACGCCCGGCTCGACCGCCACCAGCGGTGCCACCGGCACTGCGGCCCATGCGGGCGGCGGGTCTGGCGGCGCGGCCGGCACCGGCGTCGCGGCGCCCGGCGGCCATCCCGCCGCGGGAGCCAAAGGGGTGCTCGGGCACATCGCGGAACACAAGGCCCTCGCGACCATCGCGGCAGTGGTCGTCGCCGGCGGGATCGCCGGTGCTGCGCTCGTCGCCGCCGCCGGGGACGACGAGCCGGAGCGACGCATCCGCTCAGAGTCGACCCCGCCGACCACCGCGCTGACGACATCCGCACCGAGCTCGTCTGCGCCGCCGACGTTGAGCGAGGAGGAGTCGGCAGCCGTGGAGATCGAAGGCCGCTACACCATTACCTTTGCGGGCGGCACGGTCGCGGGCACGCCCTTCGTGCACGACCCGGACGATTTGTCGGGGGTTGTCGCGCGGGTGGTGTCCGACTGCAGCGGCAGTCCCTGCGCCGTTCGGGTCACGACCGGCGGCGACGTACTCTCCGGGACCGGGACCTACGACGACGGCGCCTGGTCGGGGTCAGGCAACTACGCGATGGGTTGCACCGAGCCGTTCGCGATGAGGCTGACCCCGTCCGGGCGGAACCTCACTCTGAAATTCGTCCTCTCGTCGGGCAGCTCCTGCTTTTCGGGAGGCGCCGCCGACCTGCGGTACAAGTTGACCCCCAGCGGATAGTCGCGATCGCGCTCAGTGGGTGACCTCGAACCAGGACCCGCCCGTGCCTCGGACACGTCGAGCGGGACCGCCAGGTCGGCCGCGCCGCCTGCTCGTGCAGCCGCGCGCGCCTGGGCAATGACGTTGAACGGCGACGCGACCGCAGGCTCTAGTGCACGTCGGAAATGCCCGGTAGCGCCGCTCCTCGGCAATGCCGGGCGTTCTCGGTGCGGGTGGGCTCAGGTGCGGCGGTGGAAGCGGATGTCGCCGTTGGGGAGGATCTCGTGGGTGTAGCGGGGGTCGTGGAAGAGGTGGTGGTGGTGGGGGCAGCCCAGGACTGCGTCGTCGATGTCGGTCTTCCCGCCTTGGGACCATGGGGCTAGGTGGTGGGCTTCGCACCATCGGGCGGGGACGGTGCA